>WNFD01000915.1_pt1 | contig 95418 bp, 98 predicted proteins | sample 5400491 | NCBI WGS metagenome assembly WNFD01 (sample SAMN13153343, study PRJNA577476) | soil metagenome | isolation source: 120 cm saprolite under Douglas fir tree site 2 hole 2 replicate 2 | place: USA:California | collected 2015-04-18 | reverse complement strand
GCCGCGCTCTCCCACGACCGTGTCGAGCCCGTCGGGCAAGTCCGAGACCAGCTCGCCCAGCGCCGCGCGCTCGATGGCGACGCCGAGCGCGGCGTCGTCCGCGTCCGGACGGGCGAGCAGGACGTTGGCGCGGAGCGTGTCGTTGAAGAGATAGGTGTCTTGCGCGACCAGCGCGATCCGCCGGCGAAGCTCATCCAGCTGGTACTCGCGCAGGTCGTGCCCGAACAGGCGGATCACCCCCGAGTGCGGATCCCAGAACCGCAGCAGGAGACTCGCGACCGTCGTCTTGCCCGCGCCGGACGGCCCGACCAGGGCGACCGTGCTGCCGTCCGGGATCCGGAGCGAGACGCCGTCCAGGGCCGGTCGGGTGCGGCCCTGATACGCGAAGCGAACATCCGCCAGCTCGACGGCGACGGCGCCGCGGACGGCCGTGGCCGGCACGCCGGGCCCGTCGGTCACCGGCACCGGCTCGGCCTCGACGACGCGGAGACGGCGGGCGGCGCCGAGCGTATCGGCGAGCTGTCGACCCACCTGGGCCACTTCCCACAGGGGCACGAACGCTGACAGCGCCAGGAGCGTCAGGAGCGGCAGTGTCCCCGCGTCGAGGCGGCCGTCCTGCGCGAGCCACGCGCCAACCGCGATCACCGCGAGCCCGCCGATGCCGGTCGCCGTCTCCTGGAACGCGGTCTGGCGCGCGAGGTCTCGAAGGAATGGCAGGCGCAGCTCGTAGAAGCGGTGCGCCTTGGCTCCGAGCGCCTCGCCCCAGGCGTTCACCTGCCGATACGCGACGATCTCGGCGAGGCCCTGGACGGTGTCGACCACGTGCGCGTTCAGATCGCCGGAGGCTTCGCGCGCGCGAGAGCCCAGGCGGTCGATGCGTCCGCGTCCGAGCACGGGCACAAGCGCCGTGTACAGGAGGAAGGGTACGAGCACGAGGACCAGGGCGGCGCTGTACGCGCCGAGCGCCACGAGGACGGCAGCCGGCACCAGCACCGCGACGAACGCCGGCGTGATCGTGTGCGCGAAGAAGTACTCGATCAGCTCGACGTCGTGGGTGGCCGCGCCCACGAGGTCACCGGAGCGGCGCCGCGTGAGATAGGCGGGCGCGAGGGCGTCGAGCTTGCGGAAGACGGCCAGCCGCATGTCGGTGAGCAGCCGGTACGCGACGTCGTGGGCGAGCCAGGACTCGACCCAGTGCAAGATCCCGGCGAGCGGCGCCACCACGAGCAAGCCCGCGAGCAGCGCGCCGGCGGGCTCGCCGCGCTTGACGGCGCGGACCACGAGCGCGCTGAGGACACCGACGCCGATGAACGCCGTCACGCGCGCGACGCCGAGAGCGAATGTCAGCGTGAGCTGGCCGCGGTAGCCGCGCGTCTTGTCGAGGAGCGTGCGGAGCACGGTGCCCCAGCCGACGGCCTCGGCGCCGACGATGGCGTCCGCCGACTCCTGATTACCGTCGGTGCCGGGCGGCGCGCCGTCGCCGTCGGCCGCGAGGGTGGTCGGGCGGGCGCTGACGGCGACTGCCCCCGCGCCATCCCTCGCCTGCCCAGCCATCAGGCGCGTGTAGACGCCTCCGCGGCTGAGCAGCTCCATGTGGGTGCCCTGTTCGACCAGGCGCCCCTGGTCGAGCACGAGGGTCCGGTCGGCGCCGACGACGCTCGACAAGCGGTGGGCGAAGACCAGAGTCGTCCGGCCCCGCATGAGACGATCGAGGGCCGCCTGAATCAGCGCCTCGCTCTCCGCGTCGACCGACGAGAGCGCCTCGTCGAGCACCAGGATCGGCGCGTCGCGCAAGAGCGCACGCGCGATGGCGATGCGCTGCCGCTGGCCGCCGGAGAGCCGCACTCCGCGCTCGCCGACAACGGTGTCGTAACCTTGGGGTAGACGGAGGATGAACTCCTCCGCGTTCGCCGCGTGGGCTGCGGCGCGCAGCTCCTCGCGGCTCGCGTCCGGCTTGCCCATGAGGATGTTGTCTCCAACGGTGCCGTGGAAGAGCCACGTGTCCTGGCTCACGAGGGCAACCCGACTGCGCACCTGCTCGAGGCTCAGCTCGCGCAGATCGCGCCCACCCATCCTGACCTGCCCGCGGTCGGGATCGTGGAAGCGGAGCAGGAGGCGAGCGATCGTGGACTTGCCCGATCCGCTCGGCCCCACGATCGCCACGCGCTCGCCCGGCTGGACCCGGAAGCTCAAGTCCACGTGCGCGGCGCGCCGGGCGCCCGGATAGGAAAACGTCACCGCCTCGAACGCTACGCCGGCGTCGGCAGGCTCCGGGCCCGTCGGGCGGTCGTGCACCAGTGGCGTCGCATCGAGAATGGCGAAGATACCCCGGGCGGCGGAGAGCCCGAGCATGCCCTGGTGCAGAAGGATGCGCAGCTCCCGCAGCGGCCGGAAGACCTCGATCCCGAGCATCAGGATGACCAGCAGCGCCGGCAGCGACATCGCGCCGCTGCTCACGCGCCAGGCCCCGAGCGCGAGGGCGACCGCGGCGCCCACCGCGATACCGGTATCGGTGATGCCGCGCGCCAGCGTGTTGCTCCCGAGAACCCACATCGTGCTCCGGAAGAGCTCATGGGCCCGCGCCTCGAGCTGACGCGCGCGCGCGCCGCTCTGGCCGAACGCCTTGAGCGTCGCCAGCCCCTGCACGGCGTCGAGGAAGTCGGCACCGAAGGCCCCGTAGTCACGATTGCGTGCGAGGCTGGCCTGACGGTCGCGGCCGTGCCAGAGGGCGGGCGCCAGCAGCACGGCGAACGCGGCCCCCAGGAAGACCAGCGCCACCGGCAGGTCCACGAAGGCGACGAACGCGAAGATGAGCAGCGGCGTGAGGGCGGACACGAAGAGCTGCGGAAGATACTGCCCGAAGTACACCTCGAGCTGCTGCACGCCCTCCACGAGCGAAAGCATGACGTCGCCGGTGCGGGCGCGCGCGAAGTGGGCGGGACCGAGGGTGGCGACCTGCGCGTAGAGCGTCTGGCGCAAGTGCTGCTGCACGCGGGCGGCGGTGTGATGCGCGACCATCGTGCGGGCGTAGTCGAGCGCGCTGCGCGCGCCGAGGGCGACCGCCGTCAGCACGATGGCTGACGTGAGCGCGGCGAGCGGCTCGCCCGCCAGCACGCGGCCCAGGAGCCAACCGAGAAGGGCGAGCCGCGCGATCCCGGCGGCGACGGCGGCAAGGCCGACGAGGACGGTGAAGGCGATCCGACCGCGCACGCCGACGGTCAGCGCCCAGAGTCTCGGGTCCAGGTACACGCCAGCTAGCCTAGAGCCTATTGCAGATCTTGGGAAGAAAGAGATGAGCGACCCAGGCTACGGACGCGAGCCACCGGAGCCCGGATCGCTTCGGCCGAGTGCCGTCGCGGCTCACCGTTCCCCGGCGCGCTTCCTGAAGCATCGCGTGATACGCCCCACGCGCCTCGGCCTCGCGAAGGCGCTCCATGACCAGGAACCGAGCGAGATATTCGTCATCCATGTCGCGTGTCCTCCTCTCAGGTCAGTCCACCACCTTCCCGTCGCCGGCGGGAGCCGCCGAGTGTGGATCACCCCGCTCCGGATTCGAAGCACGTCCATCCCGTCGAAGTTGTTAAGCTGACGGCGTGCAGTGGGACGATCTGCGCGTCTTTCTCGCCGTCGCCCAGGCCGGCAGCTTGCGGCGGGCCGCGCGTGCGCTCGGCTTCGGCCAGCCGACAGTCATCCGGCACCTACGTCAGCTCGAGCAGAGCCTGGGCACGCGCCTGTTCGAGCGCACCCCGGATGGTCATCGGCTGACGAAGTGGGGCCAGCACCTGCTGCCGATGGCGCAGAGCATGGCCGACGCCGCCACCGCCATCGACCGTCGCCGGATGGCCTTCGGGGATGACGCCGGCGGCGTGGTGCGCGTGGCCGCCGGCGAGTGGGTTGCGCGCTTCCTCGCGCCGCACCTGGCTGACCTGGCGGGCGCGCATCGTGACCTCACGGTCGAGCTGGACGAGACGCACATGGAGCCCGACCTCGACCGCCGAGAGGCTGATCTGTTCATTCGGCACGGCCTGCCGGCGCGCGGTCACCTGGTCCGGGTCGGGCTCGGGACCATCGCCGCGGCGATCTACGGCGCGACGCGCCTCGTCGAGGCGCAGCCGGCGACGAGAACCGACAGCCGCTGGCGCGCGTGCCCATGGGTCGCCTACGACGCGCCGCACGAGTATTTCCGTACGATGGCCTGGTTGATGGAGCATCTTGGCGATCAGCGACCGCGGGTGCGTGCCTCGCGGTTCTCATTGCAGGTCGAGGCGATCCGGGCGGGGGCCGGTCTCGGCGTCCTGCCCTGCTTCGTCGGCGACGCGGACCCGGCGCTCGTGCGGCTCACGGCGCCCATCGCTGAGCTCAGCGCCGACTACTGGCTGCTCGTCCATCCCGATCTCAAGACCGTCCCCCGCGTGCGGCTCCTGAGCGCCTGGATTCGCGCGGCCTTCAAAGAGGGCAAGCCGGCACTCCAGGGACGCTGATCCATGGACTTCGGACTCTTCTACTATTGCCAGGGGCGCGGCGTGCCTCACGACCAGGCTTACGCCGAGATGCTGGACCAGATCACGCTGGCAGAAGCGCTCGGCTTCGGCTCTGGCGCCTCGCACAACGGACGATTCTGGCGGTTCCCCGAGGTGAGCCTCCGCCGCGCTGAGGACATCTCGCGTCCGTGTTGACCGAGCCCAGGCGGCGATGTATATACATCACTATGATCAGGACGCAACTCTACCTCGACGAAGCGGTCCACCGGCGCCTGCGGGGACTCGCTCGGCAGCAGGGACGCACCATCTCCGAGCTGGTGCGCGACGCCCTGGTGCGCGCGTATGGCGCGGGCGCGGATGAGCGTGAGGCGACCCTGCGTGCCATCGAGGGCCTATGGCGAAACCGCACCGATATCGGCGACACCAGCGGGTACGTGAAGCGGCTTCGACACGATACTCACCGGCTCCGCCGCCTTCGACGGCCGTAACCGGCATCCTTCTCGACTCCGACGTCATCATCGAGGCGCTTCGTGGCCGACGGGAGATCAGCGATGGCATTCGCGCCATCGAGCATCGAGGCGTGCCGACGTACTGCTGCGCCGTGTCGTTCGCGGAGATATGGGCCGGGGTTCGCCCGGGCGAGGAAGCCGTGACCGAGGCGTTCTTCCACACTCGGGGCGAGGTCGTGCTCGACGCGGTCGTGGGACGCCGCGCCGGCGCGTATCTGTCTCGTTACTCGCGATCGCACAGGGTGCAGATCGCCGACGCGCTGGTCGCCGCCGCGGCCAGCACGGCCGGCCTCCGTCTGTGGACACTCAACCGGCGCCACTATCCAATGAGTGGTCTCGTCTTCCACGAGGGATGACGGACCCAGAGTGAATCCCGGGGCCCCGGACGCGGATCAGGCCCCGCCGACGTACCGCGTGATGTGGTAGGGCGTGTGCGCGAGACCGGGGCAGAATCGACCGACCACCGTCGCCAGCCGCTCGTAGAGCTCCTTCCCCGGCGCGTTGAGCCGGGCCAGGCGTTCTCGCGCGGCCTCGGCCTCGCGGGCGAGCGCGGCCACGTCGACCGTCGTCAGCCGGCGATCCTGCACGATCATTCGGCCGCCGATCATCACGTGCGAGACGGCGCTGCCGTCCTCGGTGTGGACGAGCTGGTTGGTCGGATCATTGAACGGGATCCAGTTGACGTGCCCGAGGTCGAGAAACACGATGTCGGCCTTGTAGCCCGGCGCCAGCCGGCCAAGGCGGCCCTCGAAGCCGAGCGCCTGCGCGCTGCCCTCCGTCGCCGCGCTCGCGACCTCTTCGGTCGTCACCCAGCGCTCGAGGTCCGGGCGCTGCGCCTTCGAGACGAACGAGGCCAGGCGCATCGCCTCGTACATGTTCAGGTTGTCGGAGCAGTTGGCGCCGTCGGTTCCGAGACCGACGTTCACACGGCGCTCGAGCATCGCCCGCATGTCGGCAAGCCCGTTGCCAAGCCGCATGTTGCTGCCCGGGTTGTGCGCGACGGAAGCGCCGTGGGCGCCGAGCCGCCGCATGTCGTCCCCGTCGAGCCACACGCCGTGCGCGACCGTGAAGTGTGGGCCGAGCACGCCGAGGTCGTCGAGATGGCCGGTCAGCGTCTTACCGTAGCGCTTGAGCCCGACGATCGCCTGCACCTTGGACTCGGCGACGTGGGTGTGCAGGCCGACGCCGTGCTCCCGGGCGAGATCAGCGCAGGCGCGGATGAACTCGTCCGAGCAGTGATGCGGGATCGTCGGGGCGACGGCGAGGCGCACCTGGTCGCGATCGAGCTTCCACTCGTGCAGCGCCTGCCGCATGTTGTCGACGCTCGTCTTCCACGGCGCCAGGCGTAGCTTCTCGACGTCGTGCTGTAGCGACGGCGGCAACACCTCCATGAGGCCGGGAACGGCCTCGAAGAAGGTGCGGTCGGCGACCATCGGGGCGACGACGGCGCGCATGCCGACCGCCGCGTAGGCGCTGCCGACCGCGCCGAGCCCTTCGGCGGTCGGCGCCGGCCACTCCAGCGGAAGGTCGTAGCAGGCCGTGCAACCCTTCAGCACCATCTCCACCGCGCCGAGCTTCGCGCTCAGGTGCTTTTCCTCGAGCGAGCGGCCGCCACTGATCCACGGTCCGGCCGTGAGCAAGAGCTCGAGTGTCCAGCGGTCGCCCATGCCCTTGGCGAGGTTACCGTGAGCGTGGGTGTGGGCGTTGATCAGCCCGGGATGGAGGAGCTTGCCGCGCGCGTCCACGACGGTCGCGTCCGCCGGCGCCGCCAGCCCGGGCGCGCCGATCTCGGTGATGGTGTCGCCGGTGATCAGGACGTCGCCCGCGTCGGCGCGGTGGGCGCGCGCGTCGAGCAGGAGGCCGCCGCGGATGATCGTCGCCAGCAGAGGCTCCGGGCCGCTCAGCGCCGAGCTTTGGCGTCTCGGATCGCGCGCCAGACGCGCTCGGACGTCACCGGCATGTCGAGGTGGCGTACGCCGAGCGGCGCCAGGGCGTCGTTGACCGCGTTCAGCAGGGCGGGCAACGCTCCCACCGTGCCGGCCTCCCCCACGCCCTTGGCGCCGAGCGGATTCACCTGTGTCGGCACCTCGTGCGAGTCCACGCCGAAGAGAGGCATGTCGTCGGCGCGCGGCATCACGTAATCCATGAAGGACCCCGCGAGTAACTGAGCCGTCGTCGGGTCGTAGGCGAGCTCCTCGAACAGCCCCTGACCGAGGCCCTGGACCACGCCGCCGTGGATCTGCCCCTTCACGAGCATGGGGTTCACCATGCGCCCGACGTCGTCGACGACGGAGTGGCGCACGATACGCACGACCCCGGTCTCCTCGTCAATCTCGACCTCGCAGATCTGCGACCCGTTGGGAAACGTGACGGCGGGCGGCGTGAACGCCGCCTGCTCGCTGAAGCCCGGCTCCATGCCCTGCGGGAGCTGGCGCGGCACATAGGCGGCGCGCGCGACGTTGGCGAACGTCACGCCACGGTCCGTGCCCGTCACTGTGAACTTCCCGTCGCGATGAACAATGTCCTCCGGCGCGGCCTCCAGCAGACGCGCGGCGATACGCCGGCCGCGCTCGATCACCTTCTCGGTCGCGCGCGTCACGGCGGAGCCGCCCACGGTGAGGGCGCCCGAGCCGCCGTTGCCGCGTCCAGCGCCGAGCGCGTCGCTATCGCCCCAGAACACCTGAATGCGCTCGGGCGGCACGCCGAGCCGGTCGCTCACGATCTGGGCGAACGCCGTCTCGTTTCCCTGGCCCATCGACGTCGAGCCGGTGAACAGCGAGACGGAGCCATCGGGATTGACCCGCAGCTCGGCGGTATCCGGGTTCATGGCCGTGTAGGGTCCACCGGCGACCTCGACCGGGTTGGCGATGCCGAGGCCACGCAGCTTGCCACGCTGGCGCGCCTCGGCGCGGCGCTTCTCGAACCCCGCGCGGTCCGCCAGATCGAGCGCCATCTCCATGCCGCGGCCGAAGTCGCCGCAGTCGTAGGTGAAGACGAGGCCCGTCTTGAAGGGCATCGCCGTGGGCGGGATCAGATTGCGGCGGCGCAGCTCCACCGGATCGATCTTGAGCTCGAGGGCGGCCACGTCGATGACGCGCTCGATCGCGTACGTCGCCTCCGGGCGGCCGGCGCCGCGGTACGGCCCGGTGGGCGTCGTGTTCGAGTACACGCCCGTGGTCTGGACGTGGATCGCGGGCGTCGTGTAGACGCCGGCCACGCCGCCGACGTTGTTGGTGCCGGGGCCCGCGCTCCGGGGCGTGAGATAGGCGCCAACGTTGAGCGTGATGCCGACGCGCAGCGACAGGAATTTCCCATTGGCGTCGAGGGCCAGCTCGGCGGTCGAGACGTTGTCGCGGCCGTGCTCGTCGGTCACGAAGCCCTCGCGCCGGTCGGACGTCCACTTGACCGGCCGCCCCAGCCGCTTCGCCGCCCACAGCACCAGCACGTGCTCGGGATAGACGCCGCTGCGCATCCCGAAGCTTCCACCGACCTCGCCGGTGACGACACGCAGGTGGCTCTGGGGCACCCGGAAGACCTGGTCGGCGAGCAGCTGGCGCAGACCGTGCGGCGCCTGGATGCCCGTGTGGAGCGTGTAGCGGCCCGCGCGTCGGTCCCACTCGCCGACGGCCCCGCGCGGCTCGAGCGGCGCGGCGGCCACCCGCGACACCACGAAGTCGAGGTGGGTGACGTGGGCAGCGCCCGCGAAGGCGCGCGCCACCGCGTCCTTGTTGCCGGCTTCCCAGACGAAGGCCACGTTGTCCGGCGCCTCCGCCCACACCGCCGGTGCCCCCGGACGCGCGGCGTCGGCCGTCGCCGCGACCGCCGGCAGGGGCTCGTAGTCGACGGCGACCAGCTCGGCGGCGTCGACCGCTTGCTCGGGCGTCTCGGCGACGACGAACGCGACGGGGTCGCCGACATGACGGACGCGGTCGCGGACCAGCGCCGGCCGCGGCGTGGCGAACGCGGGCGATCCGTCGCGCCGCTTTCGCGTCTTGTCGGTCGGTAAATCGCCGAGCCCGTCGGCGGCGAGGTCGGCGCCCGTGAGCACGACCAAAACGCCGCTGGCCTTCCGGGCCACCGAGGTATCGACGGACCGGATGGCTGCGTGAGCATGGGGGGAGCGGACGACGACGGCGTAGGCCTGATGGGCCAAGCTCACGTCGTCCGAGTACCGCCCGAACCCCCGGAGGAGGCGCGGATCTTCCAGGCGACGCACGGACTGCCCGACGGCGAATTTCTCGACGGTCACTGGTTCACTCATGATGGTGCGGCAGTATACGCGAGGTGGCGAGCCGCGAAAAGGGACGGACCTTTGCGCTGGAAGAGGTGCCGCTCAAGAAGAACTGACGACGGAGACGATCTCGCTGGCGAACCGTTCGAGCTGCTCGAGATCGTCATCGCAGGTGGCCAGGACCATGTCCTGGATCCCGGCGGCCTCCAGGTCGCGGATGCGCTCGACGATCTCGCGCGTCGCGCCCAGGAAGTAGGACTGCTGCAGGTGCTCGAAGGACCGGTGTGTGCCCATCACCCGCTCGAAGGCGGGCCGCTGGAGCTTCAGCGCCTCCTCACGGTCGGTCGTGTTCACGAGGTGAGCGAAGTTCAGGTGGCCGAAGCGTAGCGTGTCCGGGTCGCGTCCGATCTGTCGCAGGTAGCAGGTACGCACGAATCGCCTGGACGTCGTCCTTGACCATCTGCTGGCTTCCCGCCGCGCGGGCGAGCCAACCGTCGGCGCTCGCGATCCGAGCCAGCACCGCAGGGGCGATGTAAGGCTTGTCGGGGGAGAGCCCCGTCTGGATCTTCGAGCCCCCGCCGACCCAGAGCTCGGGGAACCGCGGCAGCAACGGCTCGATCGACACGCGCTCGAAGCGATAGTAGCGCCCGGCGAAGCTCACGTCGCGCCTGGTCAGGAGCATGCGCAGCGCGGCGATCATCTCGTCGGTGCGGCGGCCGCGCTCGCCGAGCCGCATGCCGAGCGATTCGAACTCGTGCCGGTCCCAGCCGGGCCCGACGCCGAGCACGAAGCGCCCGCCCGACAGGTGCCAGAGCGTCTGGATCTCACGGGCCAGGGTGACCGGATGGTAGTAGGGCAGGATCAAGAGCCCGGTGGCCAGGCGGATTCGAGTCGTGACGCTGGCGGCGTGGGCCAGGCAGAGAAGGGGCGACATCCAGACCGTGCCGTAGAGACCCGGCGCCTCCAGGAAGTGCTCGGCCACCCAGAGCGCGTCGAAACCGAGGTCCTCGGCCTTTCGGGCGAACTCCTTGACACGCGCGGCCTGGTCGAAGCCGAGATCGCGCCACGCAAAGGTGGGAAGGTACACGCCGAAGCGCATTGGTTCCGCCCCCGTCTGCTGATACAGCGTTGATCACCGAGCCGTCAAGCACTGATGTGGCCTCCACGTTGACAATGTCGCGCTGTCCTCCTAAGGTCACGTACGCTCGACCGCACGGCGGGCCAGGAGGATGGCATGGAAGAGCGCGTTTCCTTCGTGTCCGACGGTCTGAAGCTCGCGGGGGTGCTGCACGTGCCCGACGGACGCGCTCAACGCGAGCGCCGATCCGCCTTCCTCGTGCTGCACGGGTTCGGCAGCAACAAGGACAGCGGTGGCAGCGTGGCCACCGCGAAGATGTTCGTGGATTTCGGGTACGCGGCGCTCCGCTTCGACATGCGCGGCTGCGGCGAGAGTGAGGGCGTTCGCGGACGGGTGATCTGCCTGGAGCAGGTCGAGGACACGAAGAGCGCGCTCACGTTCCTCGCGACCCGGCCCGAGATCGATCCCGACCGCATCGGCGCGATGGGCGCGAGCTTCGGCGCCGCGGTCGCCGTCTACACCGCGGGCGTGGACCAGCGGGTCGCCGCGTGCGTCTCCGCCGGCGGCTGGGGCGACGGCGAGAAGAAGTTCCGCAAGCAGCACGAATCGCCCGAGGCCTGGAAGCGGTTCGCCGCCATGCTGGAGGAGGGCCGTCGGCGCCGCGAGCGGACGGGCGAGTCGATCATGGTCCCGCGCTACGACATCGTCCCGATTCCGCCGGCCCTCCGGGGCAACGTCGCGTCGGGCTCGATCATGGAGTTCCCGTTCGAGGTGGTCGAGAGCATGTACGCGTTCAAGGCCAACGACGTGGTCGGCAAGATCTCACCGCGGCCGCTCCTGCTCCTGCACCCCGCGAACGACTCCGTCACCCCCACGGAGCAGTCGATCGATCTCTTCCGGCACGCCGGGCAGCCCACCGACCTGCATCTGGTGGCGGGCGTCGATCACTTCGTGCTCTCGGAGCGCAACACGCTGGTCATCACGCTCGTGCGCAACTGGCTCGACAAGTACTTCCCGGTGTCTTCCCCATCGCGATGAGCGAATCGGCCCGCGCGGGCGCGGCGGCCACTACCATTACGGCCGACGCCCTCCGGCGCTTCACGCGCGACGTGTTCGTGCGGGCCGGGATGTCGGAGGTGGACGCCGCGACCGTGGCCGACGTGCTGGTCTGGGCGGATCTACGCGGCGTGGATTCCCACGGTGTGTCGCGGATTTCGATGTACCTGAGGCTCATCGACGACGGTGACCTGAACTTGCGGCCGACCATCAAGATCGGGACCGAGACCGCGGCCTCGGTGCTCGTCGACGCCGACCGCGCCGCCGGGCCGATCGCGATGACCATGGCGATGGGCGCGGCTGTGCGCAAGGCTCGCGACGCCGGCGTCGGCCTCGCCCTGGTGAGGGCGACCACGCACACCGCGGCGCTCGGCTACTACACGCTGATGGCTGCGCAGGAAGGCATGGCGGCGATCGCGCTGGCCGCGTCGGGTCCCTTCATGGCGTATCACGGTACGCGCGTCGCCGGCGTGTCGACGAACCCGATCTCGATCGCGGTTCCCGGAGGAGAGCGCGGGCCGGTGGTTCTCGACATGTCGACGGGCGTCGTCGCCCGAGGGAAGCTCGTTCAGGCCAGAAAGATCGGCCAGCCGATCCCCCCGGGATGGGCCCTCGACCGGAACGGCAATCCGACGACCGATCCCCAGGAAGCGCTGATCCCGCTGCCACTGGGCGGTCCCAAAGGATCGGGCCTGTCGCTGATGATAGAGCTCATCACGAGCCTCGTCGTGTCGAACCCGATCATCGCCGGGGCGCTCGAGGGCGCGACCGACGGCAACCGGCATCGGCAGAACGGCCTCGCGCTCGCCATCAACCTGCGCCGGTTCGGCGAGCCCGAGGCGTTCCGAGCCGAGGTCGACCGCCTGATCACCGCGCTGAAGGCGCTGCCTCACGCGGCCGGCGTCGGCGAGATCCTCATGCCCGGCGAGCGCGGCAGCCGCACGCTCGCCGAGCGCGGTCGGGACGGGATTCCCCTGCCGCGCGCGATCGTCGAGGAACTCCGAGGCGTCGCCGCGCGGCTCGGCGTGGCGATGTTTCCGTCAGCGCGTTAGCGCCTCCGAGTTCGCGACGTTGATCGGCTTGCCGCTCGCGTAGGCGAGGATCTGGTTGAAGATTCCGGTGAACATGTGCTCGAGGCCGTCGCGCTCGACATAGCCGAGGTGCGGCGCGCAGATGACATTGTCCATCGCCAGCAACGGATGCTGGCCGCCGAGCACCGGCTCCTCCTCGAAAACGTCGACGGCGGCCATTCCCGGTCGCCCGGCGCGCAGCGCGGCCTCGAGCACCCCCGGCGCGATCAATCCGGCCCGGCTGGTGTTGACGATGAGCGCCGTCGGCTTCATGCGGCCGAGATCGGAGGCCGTGACGATGCCGCGGGTCGCGTCGATCAGCCGCAAGTGCAGCGACACCACGTCCGACTCCGCGAACAGGGCGTCCTTGCTCGCCGCGACCGTGAAACCGTCCTTGCGGGCCTGAGTGACCGAGTTTTCGCGTCCCCACGCGAGCACGTTCATCCCGAACGCCTTGCCGTAGCCGGCCACGACGGCGCCGATCTTGCCGTAGCCGTAGATCCCGAGCGTCTTGCCGCGAAGGCCGATCCCGATGGGGTACGCCTGCCACTTGCCGGCCTTGAGCGCCGCCATTTCTTGAGGTATGCGCCGGAAGGCGGCGATGACGAGCCCCCAGGTCAGCTCGGCGGTCGCGTACGACGGCCGGCCAGGACCGGTCTGCGATGACACGACGACACCGCGCCGGGTGCAGGCGTCGACGTCGACGTGCGGAAAGACGCCCGCCTGGCTGATCAGCCGGAGCTTGTCCAGGCGCTCGAGCAGCGGCGCACGGATCGGCGTGCGCTCGCGGATCAGCACCAGCGCCTCGGTGTCCTTCAGCCGCCCGGCGAGCGTGTCGACGTCCTTGGTGTGATCGTTCCAGATCGTCACCTTGTGGCCGGCGACCTTGGAATAGCACGCCAGCGTTCGGATCGTGTCCTGATAGTCGTCGAGGATCGTGATGTTCATGTCCGGTCGCTCCATCCCTGATCGGTTTTGACGGCGAGGAACTCCCCATTGCCCACGGGAACGAGACTCGTGACGAACTCGACATCGGCAGAGACCAGCGCAACGAACGGCGCCATCTCAGCCGGATGCGAGGTCGCGTTGTCGACCACGAGCAGCCCCCCGGGCCGGAGCGCGCGCTTGAGGTCAAGCCACCAGCCAGGGTACTGCGGGCGCTCCGAGTCGAGGAAGATGAGATCGAACGCGCTGGCGGCGGCGCGCTGGAGCACGCGGCCGGCGTCGTCCTGAACGAGCGAGATGCAGGCGCCGAGGCCCGACCGGGCGAAGGTCGCCTTGGCCAGGCCGATCTTGTAGTCGGACACCTCCACCGTGGTCACCGCCCCACCGATCGCTCGCGCGGCGCTCGCGAGCCAGAGTGTCGAGTAGCCGTTGGACGTGCCGATCTCCAGCACTCGCCGGGCCAGCGTGGCTCGGATCAGCACCGCCAGGAACTCGCCGGTGTCCCGCGTGATGTTCAGCATCCGGCGCGGCCGTTCGGTCGTGGCGCCGTCATTGGCCTTCCCGAATTGCTCCAGCTCGGTCAGCAGCGTGTCCAGCAGCTCCGTCAAAGAGTCCTCCCGCGCGACGACTCGAGAGCCTAACACGGTCGCGACCCGCGGGAGATTGCCTTCCCGGCTGCCCGCGTGGGACAGTAGTCGGGCGGACGAGGTTCGCGACCATGCGCATCGAAAGCATCGAAGCCATCCCGATCGAGATCCCGCTGAAGAAGAACTTCGGCGGCAGCACGTACACCGTCCTCACGCGCTGCACCGTCATCACCCGCATGCGCACTGACGGCGGGATCGTCAGCGAGGTCTACAACGGCGACAACCGCGAGCACGGTCGCGAGATCGTGCGGCTCATTCGCGAGACGCTGGCTCCGCTCGTTCGGGGTATGAGCATCTTCGAGGGCGAACGCATCTGGGAGAGACTGTTCGCCCTGAGTCATGTGAGCCGCGACCGGAAGGTGCTCCTCGAGGCGATCGCCTGCGTCGACTGCGCGCTCTGGGACCTCGTCGGCAAGGCGCTGGGCAAGAGTGTGTGCGCCCTGCTCGGCGGCTATCGCCGGAGCCTGCCCATCATCTCCATCGGCGGCTATTACATGGAAGGCAAGACGCTCGCCGACATCGGCCACGAGATGGAAGCCTACCGCCGTGCCGGCATGGCGGGATGCAAGTTCAAGGTGGGCGGCCTCACGCCCGAAGACGACGCCAAGCGGGTCGAAGCCGCCCGCAAAGCCGCGGGGGCCGCGTTCATCCTGGCGGTGGACGCCAACCGCGGCTGGTCGGCGGACGACGCCGTGCGCTTCGCGCGCCTGGTCGAGCCACTCGACATCCGGTGGTTCGAGGAGCCCTGTCACTGGTACGACGACGCGGCCATGATGGCGCGCGTGCGGCAGGCGACACGGATCCCGGTCACCGCCGGGCAGTCGGAGATCACCAGCCACGGCGTGCGCCGCCTCATCGACGCCGGCGCCGTCGATCTGGTCAACGTGGACGCCTCGGAGTGCGGCGGCGTCACCGAGTGGCGCCGCGCCGCCGCGCTCTGCGGCGTGGCGGGTGTACGGATGGCGCATCACGAGGAGTCGCAGATCTCCCAGCACCTGCTGGCCGCGGTGCCGCACGGCACCTACGTCGAGTGCTTCGCCGATCCCGAGCGTGACCCCGTGTGGCAGGCGATGTGGGCGAATCGACCCCCGATCAAGGACGGCATGATGGAGGTCGCGCAGGGCCCCGGCTTCGGCCTGGTCCTCGACGAGGACGTGGTCCGGAGATATCGAGCCGACTAGACTCGCCGGCGACGCAGGGAACCATGGTCAGATGGCTGACATGGCTCAGGTGGCTGCTCGTCTTGCCGGCCGCGTGGGTGGCCTGGTATGCCGCGGTACTGATCGGGTTTGGGCTCCACAGCGTCGCTGAGGCATTGTGCCCGCCCGATCAGGTGATCTCGGGGATGTGCGTCGCCCCGTGGTTCGGCTATGTTGACCGGGCCATCTTCTGTATCGGCGCCGGGCTCGCCGCCGCTTTCATCATATTCTCGTGCGCGATCGTCGCGCCGAGCCACCGCCGAGTCGTCACGTTGGTGACGTTAGGGCGGGATCGGTCGTCGCGCTGGTGCTGGCGCTGGCGACCCACGTGCTGCCGGAGTTCATTGCCGCCGTCGTTTCTGGCTTGCTCACTACGTGCTGGTTGCGGGGTCGCACATGGCTGCACCCCTGAACGCTACGCGGGCGCGGCGGCCCGGACGAGCGCCAAATGATCCTCGACCGTGTCCTTCGCGGTGATCGCGCGGATGACGACCTCGTCCACGGCCCCTTGCCACTTGGCGAGTCCCCGCCGGACGGCGTCCCGGTTCACGGCGGCGATCGCCGTCTCCACCGGCTTCAACCCCATGCGGGTGAAATTGGCCCCGTACGCCGGAATCGCCGCGTACCGGTTCGCCTCCTCCTGAAGCCGGTCGCCCGCCGAAGGGCCGAGCGCGACGCGGACGTACGCGAAGAGCTTTGGCGGTTGCCGGCCCGCGGCGGCCGCGCCTTCTCGCACGCGCTCGGCCGACAGGCGCGCGTACTCGGGCGTCAGCCAGTTGAAGAGCACGCCGTCGGCGACCTCGCCTGCGAGGCCGCACATCTGCGGGCCGAGCGCCGCCACCACGAGCCGCGTCGACAGCTGCCGCCGCAGCTCGGCCATCCCGGCGCGCACGCGCTTGAGCGCCTCCGGGTTCGGGCTGCCGACGCCGAGGAGCAGGCGATCGAGGGGAAGTGCGTTGGCACTGACCCCCTGGACGATGTTCTCCGGTCCACGGCTGTGGAGCGGAATCACGCCGATGCCCAGCTCGATGCGCTGGGTCTCCCGCGCCGCCTGGGCGAGCGCGGCGAGCCCGTCGGTCGACCCGGGATGGTTGACCCAGAAGGAGCTGTAGCCGAGCTGTTCGGCCTCGCGCGCGGAGGCGCGGATGATCTCGGGCGTGGTGCCGGCGAACACCGCAAAGCCAAGTCCCATCACGAATCTCCTCTCGAACTTGGATCAGTGCCAGGCGACGTCGCGCAGTATACTCCAGCCTGATTGTCATGACCGGGCCCAGCGACTCGACGCGGACCGACGCCGGGACCATCACGGTGATGGTCACGTTCTTTGCCGACCTGCGGCGCTTCCTGCCGCGCGGCGCCGATGGGCCGCAGCGCTACACGGTGCCCGGGGGGGCCACGATCGACGACCTGCTCGCGATGATCGGCATCGCGCCCGGCGCCGAGGTGACCATCGCGGTGGACGGCGAGCAGGTGGCTCGGGAGGCGTCGCTGCACGAAGGCGCCGAGGTCATGCTCTTGAGCCCGATGGAAGGGGGAGCCGCAGCCGCAGGCGAGGCGACCACGTCGATGGAAGGTGGAGCGAGATAGGAGACGCCATGGACCGCTACGGCTACTGGAACAAGATCCTGCACGTCAATCTCTCCGACCGCAGCACCTGGATCGAGGAGCCCGGCGATCTCTTCTTCCGGCGCTACGCCGGTGGGCGGGGGCTCATTGCCCACTATCTCCTCAAGTACGTGCCGAAGGGCGCCGATCCGCTGGGGCCGGACAACATTCTCGTCATCGCGCCCGGCGTGCTCACGGGGGCGCCCGTGCCCGGGGCCGGGCGGCATAGCGTCGGCGCCAAGTCCCCGCTCACCGGCGGCTTCGGCGAGTCCGAGTCCGGCGGCTACTGGGGCGCCGAGCTGAAGCGCGCCGGCTGGGACGGGATCGTCTTCCACGGCGTCTCCCCCACCCCGGTCTACCTATGGATCAACGACGGCGCCGTCGAGATCCGCGACGCGACGCACCTCTGGGGCAAGATCACCGGCGAGGTCGAGGACCTGATCCTCGCGGAGCTCGGCGACCTGCGCATCCGCGTCGCCCAGATCGGGCCGGCCGGAGAGAACCTCGTGCGCTTCGCCTGCATCGCCAATGAGCTGAACGAGGTCGCGGGCCGTACGGGGATGGGGGCCGTCATGGGGTCGAAGCGGCTCAAGGCCATCGCCGTGCGGGGCAAGATGCCGGTGAAGATCGCCGATCAACCCGGACTCATGGTGATCGCCAAGTGGGTCTCCGGCACCATGGACGAGAAGCACCGGGCCTTCCACGAGTTCGGCACGGGCGCCGCGATGCAAGGCAAGAGCCTCGAGGGCGGCATGCCCGTTCTCAACTATCGCCTGGGCGCCGCCGATACGATCGCCAAGGTGGACGCGATCGCGGTGCGCGACCAGGTCCGCGTGAAGATGGGCGCGTGCTACGCGTGCTCCGTGCGCTGCAAGAAGGTCGTCCACATCGAGGAGAAGGAAGAGGCGGCGCGCGCGGCTGCGGAGAACGTCTACAAGGGACGGGCGCGCGTGGCGGTCGATCCCCTCGGTCGCTACAGCGTCGATCCGCGCTACGGCGGGCCCGAGTACGAGTCGCTCGCCTCCCTCGGCGTCAACCTCGGCCTCGACGATCTGATCGCCATCTGCAAGTCGAACGAGATGTGTAACTACCTCGGCATGGACACGGTCTCGCTCGGCGCCACCCTCGCGTGGGCGATGGAGTGCTTCGAGAAGGGCATCCTCACGCTCGACGACACCGGCGGCGTGCCGCTCCGCTTCCACGATGCCGACGCCGTCGTCAAGCTGGTGGAAATGATCGCCTACCGGCGGGGCGTCGGCGATCTGCTCGCGGACGGGTCTCGGCACGCCGCGCAGCGGGTCGGCCGCGGCTCCGAGGAGCTCCTGACGACGGTGAAGGGCCTCGAGATGGCGATGCATGACCCGCGTCACATGCCGGTCATGCGCGCCTCGTATCTGCTCGCGCCCACCGGCGGCGATCACATGCGCCAGACCAGCAACCGCAACGGCCTGCGCAACCAGATTGGGCTCTGTCACTTCCTCGCCTACGAGGACGACCAGTCGCTGCAGATCCTCAAGGCCGTCACCGGGTGGGACATCACGCCCGAGGAGATGGTGACGATGGCGCATCGTGGGCTCACGCTGGCGCGTCTCTTCAACCTGCGCGAGGGCATGAGCCGCGCGGACGACCGGCTCCCGACCCGGTTCAGCGACCCGCTACCGAAGCACGCGGGGCTCACCCGCGAGCAACAGGACAAGGTCGTCACCGACTACTACGTCGAGCAGGGCTGGGACGCGGCGACCGGCGTGCCCACCTCGGAGACCATCCGCGCGCTCGAGCTGGAGGCCGACGCCGTCCACGCCGGGTAGCGGCCGGGATGGTGGACGAAGACCTCCGGGTCGAGGACGATCCGCGCCGAGAGGACGTCGCGCTACTCGACGCGCGGCTCGACGAGTTCAACGCGGCCGCGAGCGGGGTCGACGACGGTCGCTCGCTGGCGATCTTCGTGCGCGAGGCCGACGGGACGATCGCGGCGGGTTTGCACGGGTGGACCTGGGGTGGAACCGGATTAGAGCTCCCGGGCTGGCCCGGCAACGACACGCGGATCATCCTGCGCGAGACGCTCGCCCGAGGCTCCTAGCTCACCATCCCGAACGTGCGCTCGATGTTGGCCAGGACCCCCGTGCGCCACGGCCGATAGTCGCCGTATGCCGAGAACGGCTTCTCGTATCGCGGCGCCAGCTTCGCGGTGACGCGCTGCTTGACCTCGTCGAGCGTGGCGCCGGAGGCCGCCTCCTGGCGGACGGCCTCGACCATGTCGTGGACGTAGCTCCGGAAGGTGCCGAGCCACTCGCGACCGGTCACATTCCCGTGGCCCATGATGATGTGGGTGAAATCGAGCTCCGCGAGGCGGTCGAGCGTCGCCGCCCACTCCTCCGGGTAGCCGTCGCCCATGAAGGGCGTCCAGCCGATCATCGCATCCCCGGTGATGACGACTTTCTCCCTCGGCAGATAGACGAACACGTCGCCGGCCGTGTGAGCCCGGCCGAGATGGAGCAAGTGGATCTCGCGGTCGCGCCGGTAGAGCTTCATCGCCTGCTCGAAGGCGATCGTGGGCAGCGCCGGCCTGAGCGCCTTGACCTCGGCCAGGTAGGCTTCGGCGAGCCGCAGGTCGGCCTCGAGCTTGGTGCGCTGTGACGGACTCGCCACCTGGAGATCGGCTTTGAGCTTGGCGATCTCGCCGGGGACCTGGCGCACGTGGTCCTGGATGCGCTTGAGGCCTTTCATGACCATGGCTTCGCGCGTAATCTGGTTGGTGACAATCTCGGCGTCAGGATAGGTCGCGGGGTACACCTCGTTGCCGTGCCAGTGATCCCAGTGGAAGTGCGTGTTGACCACGTAGCGGACGGGCTTGCGCGTGATGTCACGCAGCTTCTCGACGATCACCCGGGCCGCCGACGGCTTCGAGTGCGTGTCGACGATCATCACGCCATCGTCGTTTTCGATGATGGCCGTGTTGCAGTTCACCTTGTACGCGGGCGCCGCCACGGCGGCATAGACGCCGTCAGCCACTTTCTTGATGTCGAACCGCGCATCTCCGCCACCGGGTCCCTCGTGCCCACAACAGTCCATCGCGATGTCTCCCCTTTTTGTAGGCTCGCCTCGGGCCTGGGGGCCCAGCCCCTGTCGGCCCTGCGGCTCGCACTGCCTGCCTGCGCTCAAGCGCGCCGGCGCGACGAGCCTAGCGCGAACAGCCCCCAGCTCGCCAGCACCGCGATCGGCGCAGCGCCGAACGGGATGACGTACGAGCCGGTCACATCGTAGAGGAAGCCGGCGGCCGCGGGGCCCAGCGCGGCCCCGCAGCGCCAGCCGAGATTGAGCACGCCCAGGATGGCGCCGAGCGCCCGCGTCCCGAACACCTCGGGCACGACCTTCGCGAGCATCGTGTCCGTCGCCGCGAAGCCGACACCGAGCACCAGCAGCGAGCCGAAGAGCGCCTCGCGTGAGGAGAGTCCGAGGAGCACCACCAGCGCCAGCAGCTGTAAGACGTAGCCGAGGCGGATCGTCGTGACGGTGCCGATCCGGTCGGACACGAGGCCGGAAGCGACCCGCCCGCTCACCGCGCCGGTCCCGTAGGCGGTGAGCGCGAGCGACGCTCCGGCGAGGCTGATTCCCTGATCGTGCGCGAAGGACACGATGTGCACGGAGACCATCAGCGAGAGTGCGCCGAGCAGGAGCCACGCGACGTTCAAGTACCACTGGCGTGGATCGCCGAGCGCCTCGGCGAGCGTCGCGCTGGGTGCGCTGCCCCGGGCCGTGGCCTTCGTCGCGAAGGCGCGAGGCTCGGCGGCCTCGTCGGCGCGCGGCAGACGCACGGTCAGCGCTGCGAGCATCGTGATCAACCCGCAGACGCCTCCGAGCAGCGCGTACGCGGCGCGCCAGCCGACCCGCTCGATGAGCCAGGCCGCCAGGGGCCCGCCCGAGATGTACGCGAGGTTGAATCCCACCAGGACGAGGGCGAGCGCGAGCCCGCGACGCTCGCCGAACCAGCGCGTGACGGTGGTGGTGCCGAGCAGGTAGAAACTCGACATGCCGATCCCGCCCAGCACGCCGACGAGAAGGTAGAGCTGCCACAGCGAGTTCACCGTGGACACGAGCGCGAACGCCGTGCCGGCCACGACCACCGTGACGACGAGCATGACGCGCGGGCCATGACGATCCGCCAGGGCGCCGACGGCGAAGCCGGCGAGACCGCCGAGGAGCAAATTCGTCGAGAGTGCCGTCGCGATGGCGCCGCGGCTCCAGCCAAAGGTCTCGGCAAAGACGGGGAGGAAGACGCCGAAGGCGGCGAGCGGGGTCGACACTCCGTAGATGACCGTGAACAGGGCGGCCACGATCAGCCAGCGACGAGCGGCCGGACGCACTCTGAGACTTCTATCACAGGTGCCGCTTGACGTGCCCGCCCTAGCGCCGGCCATGCCTTGCCGGCCCTCGAGCGGCGGGCTATAGTGCCCGCCAGATGGCCGGACGGTCATTCTCGTCCGCTCCACTCAAGCCCGCCCGGCAACCGCTGAGAGCGAAGGCGACGGGATAGGCTGCGCAGACCTTCAGCGTTTGCCGAGTTCTAGTTCTACGCCTCTACTACGGAGATCACGTACGGAGATCACGACATGCCAAAACAAGTGGTCCTGGTTCCAGGGATTGCGATTCCCCCCAGTCCCTTCAACCATGTTGTTCGGGCCGGCGATTTTCTGTTCGTGTCGAGCCAGCTCTCAGTCAATCTGACAACGCATACGCTTCTATCCGGAGACATCGCGCGCCAGACTCGGCAGGCGCTCGAGAATCTCAAGCTGAATACTTCCAAAAGGGTACCGCGCCGACTCGCGTCACAATCCAAGCGCTCTCTCCTCTGCCAGGAATCAATGTGGAGATTGACGCTGTTGCTCATTTCCCGGCCTGACGGCCGTCGAGCGCATGAAGAGCCGCAACTGGCACGTCCAGATGTACACGACCCTGGCGATGATCTCCGCCATCAAGGACCTGGTCTCAGCTTCACCGGTGCCGGTCGTGTTCGATCATTTCGGCGGTGCCCGAGCCGAGCTCGGTCCGCAGCAGCCAGGCTTCCCGGAGCTGGTGGAGCTGGTCCGGTCGGGGAACGCCTATGTGAAAATCTCGGCCGCGTATCGCGTCTCCAAGCTCGCCCCGGACTTTACCGACATCGTGCCGCTCGCCAAAGCACTGATTGCCGCGAACCCCGAGCGCATCGTCTGGGGCACCGACTGGCCGCATCCGGCCACGACGCCGCCCCGCGGGAAGCCGACCGACGTCACGCCGCTGACGCAGATCGACGACGGCCGTCTGTGAACCAGCTGCCGGTATGGGCACCCGATCCGGGGATCCGCAAGAAGGTCCTGGTGGACAATCCGGCGCGGCTCTACGCGTTTTGAGCCCTCCCGTGCTCGACCCTTCCGTTCTTCCCATCTTCCTGCTCGCGGTGCTCGCCCTGGCGATCGCCCCGGGTCCGGATCTGGCGCTCATCGTTTCGCATGCGCTCGCGCGCGGAGTCCGAGCTGGCGTGTGGTGTTCGGTGGGCATCGCCGTGGCCGGCGTCCTTCAGACTGCCTTGGTGGTGTTCGGCTTGGGGCAGCTGATGCAACGCGTGCCGGTCATCGCCGACGCCGTGCGCCTGGTTGGGGCGGCCTATCTGATGTGGATCGGGATAGGCATGCTCATGAAGGTGAGGCGTAGAGGCGAGGGGGCCTCCGAGGCACCGGGAATGATCGACCTCGAGACCTCATATGGTTGGCTCTCGCGGGGTCTGATCAACAATCTGCTCAATCCCAAGGCGCTGCTCTTCTTCAGCTTGTTCCTTCCTCAATTCGTCACGGCGCAGGGCGACGAGATGCCGTTGCAGATCGCACTGCTGGGCTTGATCCTCACGATCGTCGTGATGGCGGTGAATGTAGGCGTTGCGTGGGCAGCGGGCTCTCTACGTCGGGCTTTCAGGCCTGGTGGCAGACTCGACCATGTGGGCACGGGCGTACTGGGACTTGTTTGTGTCGGTCTTGCGCTCCGGATGATGTTCCAAGGGGGGCGCGTCCGCTGACACGAGCTGTCGCTGTCCTCGCCGCCCGGTTTGGTGTATAAAGGGGGCCCGTAGTCGAACACCAACAAAGGAGAGACCCGATGGCCCAGCTGAAGATTCCGCTCGACGCCCAGCGCTTTTCCAAAGGCCTGACCTGGAAGGACTACATGGCCCAAATGGGTGACACCCGGGCCCGCACCGAGGACTACTACGCGAAGTCGGCTCTGACCGACGACGAGCGGACGTTCTTCGGCGGCGTCAACCAGGTCAAGTACGCGATGATGTTGGCCGAGAACTGGTGCGGCGACGTCCACCGCAACTCGCCGCTGATCGCGCACGTCTGCGAGGCGATGCAGGGCTGCGAGCTGCGGGTCTTCTTCCGCGACAAGGAAGCCGACCTGCGGGACACCTACCTGAACAACGGCTATCAGTCCATTCCGGTCGTGGCGTTCTTCGACAAGGACTGGAACGAGATCGGCCACTGGATCGAACGCTCGCACGCCGCGACGGGCAAGGCGGCCCAGATCCGCGCCAAGACCGTCGACGTCGCGTCGAAGGATCAAGCCGACGCGGCGATGAACGAGATGCGCAAGCAGGTCGGGGAAGCGTATGCCGGTGGCCAGCTCTGGCGCGCGGCGGTGCAGGAGATGCGGCTCGTCCTGGAGAACCGGCTCGGGCTCGCGCCCAAGAAGTAGCTCCCGCCGAGACTCGCAGCAGCGTCAGTCCCGGCGTGCCGTAGTGAGCCGACCGCTCGCCACGGCACGCCGGATCGTTAGTGCTCCCAACTCCTCAGGCGAGTCCCCCGCCGGTCCGACGCGCGAGCGCATAGGCCTGGTCGATGAGGCGCACCGCGCGCAGGCAGTCGTGGACGCTGGCCGGCGGTGGCGCGCCGCGGCGCCAGTGGTCCAGGGCATCGCGCAGGGCCGCGAGCGCGAGCGGTTCCCCGGGCTCTCCTGCCGTGACCTCTTCCCCACCCGCCGTCGTCAGGCGAAGCGTGCCGTCCCGGAGGATCAGAATCGCGTCGCGCCAGGCGATCTTCCACTCGCCGTCCGTGCCGGCTCGGGGAAACGTGTTGCCGACCTCGATCGTTCCAAGGATGCCGGCGGCGGAGCGCACCAGGACCGAGGCGTAGTCCTCCACCGGCTGCGCGAGGGCCCGCGAGCTGAGCTGAGCCCCGGTGACTTCCACCTCCTCGCCGGTCAGAAAGAGGAACAAGTCCAGGCCGTGCGGGCCCAGGTTGCGCAGGCAGCCGCCGCCGGCCTCCTTGGGATCGAGCATCCACGTCGCGTCCCAGGCGGCGTAGCGCGCCGAGGTCGGGCGGTTCAGGCGGAAGTAGATGTGCGACACCGGGCCGAACCTTCCATCGGCGAGCAGCGAGCGGGCGCGGGCGGTGAACGGGTGATAGCGCTGGATGAGCGGCACGGCGACGAACGCGTTCTTCGCGGCTGCCCTGTCGGCCACGCGGCGGACTTCCTCGGCGTTGACGCCCATGGGCTTTTCCATCAAGAACGGATAGCCCTGATCGAGCAGATAAAGAGCGGTCTCCGCCATGGTACTGTGTCGCCCGAGCGCGATCACGAAGTCGGGGCGGGTCTCGGTGAGCATCCGCCGGTAGTCGGTGAAGACGGGCGGATCGCCCAGCACCGCGGCGCGCTTGGCGGCGATCGCCGCGCTCGAGTCGTGAAGCCCGACGAGCTGCATGTCGGGCATGCCGCTCAGGTGGCGCAGATAGGCGGAGTCGTACAGCGAGTGCCAGTGATTGACCCCGATGGCCGCGACGCGTACGGGCACGAAGCAAGGATACCAGGTACGGGAGGGACCGATGCGCAGCATCGACGTGCACGCCCACTTGACTCCGCAGTGTTTCTGGCAGGCCACCGAGAAGGGCGGTGACTGGCACACGCTCAAGCGCGAGAAGGACGAGCGCGGGCAGGAGCTCGCCGTCATCGCCGGCAAGCGGCAGGCGCTCCCGCCGCGCGCCAAGTGGACGCCGGAAGAGCGCCTCGCCGACATGGACTCGCTCGGCGTCGACGTGCACGTCGTCTCGCCCTACGTCGGCTTCTACAACTACCAGCTCGATACAAAGGTCGCGACGGCCACGGCGCGGGCCACCAACGACGAGATCAGCTCGATGACGCGGACATGGCCTAAACGATTCGCGGGACTCGGGACCCTCCCGATGCAGGACGTGAAGGCCGCGATCACGGAGCTCGAGCGCTGCATGACGCAGATCGGCCTCAAGGGCGTGGAGATCAACGATCACGTCAACGGCCGGACCCTCGACGAGCCGGAGTTCCGTCCGTTCTGGAAGGCGGCCGATCAGCTCGGCGCGCTGGTCTTCTTCCATCAGGGCGGCGAAACGCTGGTGAGCCCGCGGACCAAGCGCTATCACCTGCCGAACACCGTGGGCAATCTGGTCGATCGCGCGGTGACCTTCGCGACGCTCGTGTCCGGCGGCGTCATGGACGAGTGCCCCAACCTCAAGATCGTCCTCGGCCACGGTGGAGGCTACACCTGCTATGGGATCGGCCGCATGGACCGAGGCTGGCAAGTCCGCTCGGAGGCGCGCGCCAACATCCAACAACCCCCGAGCACCTATCTCCGGCGCTTCTACTACGACTGCATCGTGTACACCGAGTCGGCGCTGCGCTTCCTGATCGACACGGTCGGCGCCGACCGGGTGGTGTTCGGCACGGATTGGCCCTACGACATGGCGCTCGACTGGCCCGTCTCCTGGATCCTCGCCATGGAGAGCCTCACACAGCAGGAGAAAGAAGCGATCCTCTGGCGGAACCTGGAGCGACTGCTCAACATCTGAGCCCGCGACTCAGGAGCTCGGCATCACCGCCAGTCGTCCACCGAAACGGTCTTCGCGTACGACGCGCCCATGATGCGCCAGTAGCCGTTGGTCTCCCCGCCGACGACCACGACGTGGATATCCTCGCGCCGGTACATCTGGATCATCTCGTCGGGCGCGGCCTTGAGCTTCGAGGCCCACGGCTCCTCGCCGAAGGTGGCGCGCGGGTACAGGTAATTCTGGACGAGCTGGTAGTCCCAGAACTCGCCGGCCGGCATCCGCGCGGTCTCGTAGATCCAGTCGATGAGCGCGTCCTTCTTGGTGAACCCGCCCCGGTCGATGAACTGCCGCGCGGTGATGGGATCGAGCACGAAGACCGGCGGGATGTGCGGATCCATGCCGCGCAGCATGTTGCGGACGTGCTCGCGCCAGTGCTTCTCGCGGATACCCAGCGTGTAGGCGGTGGAACGGCATCCGCTGAAGACGCTCACCGTGCTGTCGGTCGGACGGAAACCCTGCTGGACGTGGAACGGCTCCCAGGGGCTCCGCTCCTCGTTCTCGGGGAACGTGATGCTGTTGTAGGCATAGTTGTTGCCCATCGAGCCCATGTAGGTGACCCCGGGCACCGAGCCGCCCTGGAGGTTCTGCGAGAGCAGGCCGTAGGCGCGGCCGATCGTCGCGTTGGCGTGGTTGTAGGGCGCCAGGGCGCCGGTCCCCGCGTTCATCTTGATCTCCAGGCGGATCGGGCCGTTGACCACCGCCATGGCCGCCATGGAGCTGGTCGTGCTGCCCCGCGCGCTCACGCCGGTCGCCGCGAGCGCCAGGATGACCGGGAAGTACTCCGGCCGGGCGCCCGCCATCACCGCGTTCACCGCGACTTTCTCGACGGTGTACTCCCAGGCTTCGCGGAAATGCGTCGGCCGCATGCGCCCGACGACTTCGTCCGGCTTGCGGCGCGTCGCGGCCAGCATCGCCGCCACCCGCTCCTCCGTGGGAAGCACGATGGGTAGGTAGTCCGTCCACCGGCTCTCCATGAACAACCGGTGAAGGTTCTCCTCGGTGTCCGCCTCGACGAACCGCGGTGTGGAGCGGTCGTACTCGATGGTCCCGACCCCCTGCCCGTCGAACGGCGTGGTGAGCCCTTCAATGACTTCTTGCATGACCGGCCGCCCGGTGAGCGGGTCCTGACCGTCGACGTAGGCGCGCAATTCGCGGGGGGACTTGCCCATGACCGGCTGAGGAACGAACACCTGCCGGAGCTCGGCCATGCCGTTCACCGCGGCCACCGACCGGGCCACCCCATCGAACTTGTCGGTGTGCATGGCGACGGTGGGAACGCCGTACTGCGCTTCGATCGTCATCGCGTGCGCGGCGACCGCCGGCGCGCAGGTGCTTCAGTGGCCGACGCCGACGATGGCGGCGTGCCCCCTGGCCTTGATCTCTGCCCAGGTCGTCGGATCGTCCTTGAGATAGACGCTCGAGATCGGCTTGAAGACCGTGCGCACGCCGGGCATGTGCTCTCCGAACCACGCTTGCATCTGCTTGAGAAAGACGTCCGAGTCGTCGAACCGGCAATCGACCAGGTAGACGGTCTTGCCGTCGAGCGTGGAGAGGCGCGGCGCCAGTGGCTTCTTGACCACTTTCGGCGCGAAGCCCATCGGGTTCAGAACCGTGATCTTCTCGCTGGTACTCATGCCGATCCTCCCGTGAACAGCGTCTCGCTCCTGGGCCCTTCTTAGCACCAATCGTGGACGACATCCACCCGATCGGCTCGCAGCGTCGGAAACCTTGACGGTTATCGGGTCGACCTCGGGCGCGCGTCCGGCGCTGGTTCGCTGCGATGTAGGATCGGCGTTTTGTTTCGAGTTGTTCCCCGGCGCCGTCGGCAACCGATCGAGCCGGTACGTCGCTTGCTATTTCCTCGTCGGCGCTGGTGTCGCCGGTGGGACTGGAAATTATCCCGACACCCCGGCCGTCGAGAAGAAGTCGAGGAAGCTTGCAACGGCGGTGCGGGTTGCGGGCTGGTCGCTGGCCGGCGCAGCGCTCTATGCGCTGTTCCTCACCGCAGTAGGCGGTGGCCTGCCGATGAGCGAGCTCCTGGCGGTCGGCCGGGACGCCGTCCTGCCCGGCGGCGTCCCGGGCGGAGCGGTACCCGGGCTTTCGGCTCTTGATCTGTTCCAGCTCGCCCTGGCGCTGCTTGTCGGGATGGCCTTCAGGCGCTTTCTCGCCTGACCGCGGTCTCCGTCAGCGCTCCTTTGCGCATCTCTCCGAAGACCTCCTTCGCCGTGAGCATCGCCTCGCGGACCAGCGGCACGCCGACGTAACCGGAGAGGTGCAGGAGCACCTCGATCAGCTCATCCTCGGTCCGGCGCCGTGTGGTAGCCTCGCGGCACAGCGAAAGGAGTTCCCGTGACCGAGGTACTGACATGAACATCGCGACCTGGCAAGGTGAGAGCCGATTCACGATCGACAAGGTGCCCGAGCCCGTCGCCGGCCCTGGCCAGGTCGTGGTGGCCGTTCATGCCGCCGGCATCTGCGGCACCGATGTCCACGCGACGCAGGGGCTTTTCCCCTGGAAACCGCCCCTGGTGCTCGGCCACGAGTACACCGGCGTCGTGCGCCAGGTGGGCCGTGGAGTCGACCGGCGCCTCGTCGGGCGCATGGTCGGGTGCGAGCCCTCGTACGGCTGCGGTGCCTGCGCGGAGTGCGAGGCCGGGCGCGTGAGCCAGTGTCCGAAATGCGTTCGGGTCGGCGGCTTCGCTGAGCGCGTCGTGCTGCCGGCGCGCAACGTCCATCCCCTGCCGCGCGGGCTCGATCCCGTCACCGCGGCGATGACCGAGCCCGCCGCCTGCTGTCTCGCCGGCCTCGAGACGTTTCAGATGCCGCGCGGCGCGACGGTCCTCGTCATCGGCGGCGGCATCATGGGACTCGTCACCATGGTGCTGGCCAGGCGGCGAGGCGCCAGGCGCCTGATCCTCTCCGATCCGATCGAGGAACGCCGGCAGATGGCGCGGCGTCTCGGGGCCAGCGTGGTCATCGATCCCGTCCGCGAGAGCTTGAGAGACAAGGTGATGGAGCTCACGGGCGGGCGTGGAGCGGACGTCGTCTGCGAGGCGGTGGGAAAGCCCGAGCTGGTCGCGGAAGCGGTCGCCCTGACCAAGCCCACGGGCTTCTTCCAGCTCGTCGGGGTGAATCCGAAGGGGAGCCGGCTGCCGCTCGACCTCTGGGACGTGCACTTCCGCGAGATCCGGATCGGCGGGGCGTTCGGTCGCGGCACCGCGTACCGCCGCGCGCTCGCGCTGATGCCGAAGCTCGGTCTCAAGCGCCTCGTCACCGCGCGATTCCCGCTGGAGGGGATCCGCGAGGCCTTCGCCCACGCCGCGGCCGGAGAGGGCGTGAAAACCATGATCACGCCGGCGAAGGAGTAATCAGGTGAGCCGCCCGCTCGACGGCATGCTCGTCCTCGACCTCGGCCAGATCTACAACGGCCCGTACTGCGGCCTGCTGCTCGGCTTCATGGGGGCGCGCGTGCTCAAGATCGAGTCGCCGGAGGGCGACATCGTGCGCCGGCGAAAGCGTCAGGTCGAGCCCTATCCGCTGGTGATGCTGAACTCCAACAAGGAGTCCGTGGTCCTCGACCTCAAGCACGACGACGGCAAGGCCCTGTTCCTTCGCCTGGCCCGCAAGGCCGACGTGGTCGTCGAGAACTTCGCCGTCGGCGTGATGAATCGTCTCGGTCTCGGCTGGGACGTGCTGCAGAAGGAGAACTCACGGCTCGTTTACGGCAGCGGCACGGGCTTTGGTCTCTCCGGCCCGTACCGTGATCTGCCGGCGATGGACCTGACGATCCAGGCGATGAGCGGCATCATGAACGCGACGGGCTTTCCCGACCGGGCGCCGGTCAAAGCCGGGCCCGCGGTCTGCGATTTCCTCGGCGGCGTGCATCTCTTCGCCGGCATTCTGGGCGCGCTCCTCCAGCGCGAGCGCACGGGTCAGGGACAGTTCGTCGAGGTCGCGATGCTGGACGCCGCGATCATCGCGCTCGCGAGCGCGCTCGGCGTCTTCATGGACGGCGACACGTCGGTTCCGCCGCGTACCGGCAACCGCCACCCGGCGCTCGCGATAGCGCCCTACAACGTTTACGACACGAGCGACGGGTACATCGCGATCTTCACGGCCTCGGATCGCCACTGGGAAAGCATCACCAAGGTGCTCGGGCGCCAGGATCTGCTCGCGAATCCCGATTACGCGACGACCCCGGGGCGCGCGGCCCGCGTCGAACAGATCGACGCAATGGTCACGGCGTGGACGCGCGAGCGCACGAAGAACGAGGTGATGGCGATCCTGACTGAAGCCCACGTGCCCTGCGCCCCGGTGCGGACGGCTGCCGAGGTGGTCGACGATCCGCACCTCCACGCCCGGGGCGTCTGGAAGGAGATCGAGCACCCGCGACGCGGAAAGACCAAGGTGCCCATCTCGCCGATCCGCCTGCACGGCGCCGATCCCGCGGCCGTCGCGCGCCCGGCGCCGCTCCTGGGCCAGGACACCGACCGCGTGCTGGCGGAGCTCCTGGGCCTCGCGAAGGACGATTTGGCCGCGCTGCACGCCGCCGGCGTCATCGAGCCCGTCAAGACCTGACTCCGTGCAGAAGCGGAAGCTGCTTCAATGCCTCCGGCGTCAGGAAGAGCAGGGCGCGGAAGGCGGCGGCGTGGGCGATGGGGTCGGAAGCAGCAGCGACGTAGAGCGCGGCCACGAGATCACGCCAGCGGAGTAGCTCGCGCCGCAGCGCCGGCCGACCGACCTGAACGGTGAGGTCCGTGAGCTGGAGGGTGCGCTCGTAGCCGCTCAAGAGGCGCCCACGATCGCCGGGGGCCATCAGCTTCGCCGTCCGGTTCATCTCGTTGGCGATCATCAAGATCTGTTGATCGAGCGAGAAGGTCGCCCATCGCTCGGGAGACAGGCCGGCGTGCGAAGCCATCTCAGAGAGGCTCCCCGCTGCCGATCAGACTGAAGGTGAGGGCCCGGATATGCTCTCTGATCGTCGGGGCCTCGACCTGCATGCCGCGATTGCCCCGGGCCGGGCGGATGTTGATGAGCGAGGTGAACTCGATGCAGTCCTCCCGCCCACGCCCGGGATAGTAGTTGGCTCCCCAGAGGTCAGCCTGGCGACTGCCGTGCTCCAGGAGCACGTGCTCGGCGTCGGCGTGCAGCTCGCCCCCGATGGCGATCACACCGCGCTCGACGTCCACCACGTACTTGATCATGTCACCAAAGAGCGTAAGCAAACGGGCCAGATCGGTGCGCTCGATGCGCTGCGCGAGGACAAGAATATCCGTCGGCTCGGGCGCCATGGCCGCCCTGCATCGTACACGTTGGACGACGCCGGGTGGTAGACTCGCGGCGCAGCACAGCCGCTCGAAGGGAGAGCATCGTGGAGCTTTCAGGACAGGTCGCGATCGTCACCGGGGCGGGCCGCGGCATCGGCCGCGCGACCGCGCTCGAGCTGGCCCAGATGGGCGCGGACATCGTCGTCGCCGAGCTGGACCGCGAGGGGGCCGAGCGCACGGCCGCCGAGGTGAAAGGCCTCGGGCGCCGCGTGAGCGTCGTGCGGACCGACGTCACCTCGCGCGACGATCTCACGACGATGGCGGACCGCGCGCGCGCCGAGTTCGGGCGGATCGACGTCCTCGTGAACAACGCGGGGATCTACCGCGCGGCGGCGCCCCTCGACGTCACCGAGGAGCACTGGGACGCGATCATGAACGTCAACGCGAAGGCGGTGTTCTTCGCCACCCAGGCGGTGCTGCCCACGATGATCGCGCAGAAGCGCGGCGCGATCGTCAGCCTCGCGTCCATGGCCGGCAAAATCGGCAACCGGAACAACCTCCCCTACAACGCGAGCAAGGCCGCGGTCATCAGCATGACGAAGAGCCTGGCCCTCGCCCACGCGGCGGACGGGATCCGCGTGAACTGCGTGTGCCCCGGCTTCGTGGAGACCGACATGTGGACCTACGTCTCGCGCGAGCAGGGCAAGCTGATGGGGCTCACGCCCGAGGAGTTCACGCGCCAGCGCGCCTCGCAGGTCCCACTCGGGCGGATGGAGCGTCCCGAGGACGTCGCGAGCGTGATCGGCTTTCTCGTGTCGAGCAAGTCGGGCTACATGACGGGGCAGGCGCTGAGCGTCGACGGCGGCCTCGTCATGCACTGATCGGCGTATATACAGAAGATCCTGGCCGGCATCCAGCTCACGACGGAGGACAACGATCATGGCGTTCCGGATCAACCACATCCACCTGAAGGCGCCCGATCCGCGGAAGACAGCCGAGTGGTACGTGCGCGCCTTCAACTTCAAGATCGTGGGCGACGAGACGCGGGTGTTCGGCGACCGCTTCATCCGCTGTCAGAGCGAGGACGGCGGCATGAACGTGAACATCTCCGGGGCGCGCACCAACGAGCGCCTCGGCCCGGGCGACGCGAGCGCGCACCACGGGCTCGAGCACTTCGGCTTCGACTCGACGCACCTGGAGACCGACATCACGCGGCTCGAAGGGCTCGGCGCCCGCCTGCTGGAGGGGCCGATCCAGAACCCGAACGGCCCGCGCATCGCGTTCCTGCAAGCGCCCGATGACGTCAGGGTCGAGCTGGTCGAGGCGCGGAAGTCCGGCGTGTCCGGCGGTTGCTGCTGAGGCGACCACCATCGCACGCGCTCGAACCATGACGCGCGCCCGAGGCGCGGCGCGGGTGCGCCTCACGCATCTCGGCGCCGCAGGCTGGGAGATCACGGACGGCCAGCGGGTGATCCTGATGGACCCCTATCTCTCCCGCCTGCGGTATCGAGCCCGGTTCGGTCTGCTCGACACGCCCGAGCTGCCCGGCGACACGCGCCGCGTGTTCGGGCCCGGCGACGATCTCGTCTCCGACACGGCCGCCGTCGACGCCCGCATCACGCGCGCGGACTTCATCCTGCTCTCGCATTCGCACTTCAACCACACGCTCGACATGCCGTACATCGCCCGGAAGACCGGCGCGACGGTCATCGGCACGGAGAGCACGACGATCCTCGCCCGCGCCGGTGGGGTACCCGAGCCCCAGCTCCTCACCGTGCGCGGGGGGGAGGACTACGCATTCGGCGCGTTGTCGATCCAGGTCATCCCGAGCCTTCACTCGGCCCTGAACGGCAAGCACTACTACGACGGCCGCGTCGTGCCGCGCGACTTCCGCGGGCCGCGGCGCATGGACAACGACGTCGAAGGCGGGACCCTCGCCTATCTCCTGCGGCTGGCGGGCTACCGGATTCTCTGGTTCGGCTCCATGAACTACCTCGAGCGGGAAGTTCAGGGATTGCGGCCGGACGTCGCGCTGATCGCCGCCGCCCGGCAGCGGCTCGAGATCCACGAGTACACCAGCCGCCTGATGCGCGCGCTCGATCGCCCGCCTCTCGTGTTCGCGACCCACTGGGACGAGCAGTCCCTGCCCTATGGGGCGCCCCAGGACGCCCGCCTGCGCGAAGCCGACGTATTCGTGAAGGAGGTCAAGGCGGTGTCGCCCCGGACTCGCGTCGTGGTCCCAAAACACTTCGAGTCTCACGTCCTCAAGCCGATAAATCCGGAATCCGGGCGCTTCGCGCGCCGCTGAGCGCCACCCCCTGACGGGGCCTACAGAGCCTGAGAAGAAATCTCTTCTATCCTGTGACTTTCCTTGCAGACCGCCCGGGCTCGGGGTGCGGCCAACTCGGTGAAAAGCCTGAAGGCTTCGCGCTCGATGACAATTGGCACGACTCTCGCTGCTTGCAAACTTTTCAATTCAACACGAGCCTGAAGGAGGCTGGAGGGAGGATGCTCGTTAAGCCAGCGGTGACCCGTCAGCTCCTGATCGTCTCGCGCTCGGAACGGGAGCGATACGCCTATCTCCAGTACGTCTTCGACAGCGAGACGGGGGATGTGATCCTCGACCGCCGGGTGCAGGAGCGACGCCGCCGCGACGAGCCCGTGTCGGCCGAGAGACGACGCGGAGACCGACGGCAACGAGACATCGCCACGGACCTACAAGTATTCGGCTGGGCACTCGTGAGGAGGGCGATATAGATGGACACCTCGGTCTCCCCTCGGATCGTGAGCGTGTACTGGGCACTCGACGGCGGCATCCACCACGCGAGCTGCGGTCAGCGGATGGTTCTGCAAGCGCGACACCCGGACGAGCTACACTTCGCGTGCCTCGCGTGTTCCGAGTCGGTGAGACTCCCGATCTCCGCGCTCTCGCGCATCTCTGTAGCGACGTAAGCGGGGACGCGTAGAGCCGGAAGCCCGGACGCGCGTCAGTACGCCCGCCCGAAGATCGCCACCTGCTTGGCGGGCCGGCCGGTGCCGATGCAGGCGCCTTCCCCGCCCGGCTGCTCCAGCGGAATGCAGCGAATCGTGGCCTTCGTCTCCTCTTTGATCGCCGCCTCACGGCCGGCGTCGCCCGACCACCAGACGCGACAGAAGAGACCGGCCTCGATCGCCTGCTTGAACTCGTCGTAGGTCCTGGGCTCCGAGGTATTGGCGCGCATGAACGTCAGAGCCCGCTCGTACATCGCCTTCTGAATTGACTCCAGCATGGCCGTGACGGCGCCGGTGAGCCCTTCTTCCGGCGCGAAGGACTTGCCCGCCTTGCCCGGCGTGTCGCGTCGCGCCAGGACCACCGAGCGCTTCTCGACGTCGCGCGGGCCGATCTCGATGCGCAGCGGCACGCCGCGCATCTCCCAGTCGTTGAACTTGAAGCCCGGCGTGACCCCATCGCGCTCGTCGAGCTTGACCCGGACGCCACCCGCCACGAGGTGCGTCTTCACCCGCCCCGCGGCCTCGAGCACCGTGGCGCGCTCGGCGTCGCTCCGGTAGATCGGCACCACGACGACCTGGAACGGGGCGAGGCGGGGCGGCATGATCAGCCCCTGGTCATCGCCGTGCACCATGATGATCGCGCCGATGAATCGGGTGGAGAGCCCCCACGACGTCGTCCAGCAGTGCTGCAGCTCGTTGCCCTGATCGAGATACTTGATGTCGAAGGCCTTGGCGAAGTTCTGGCCGAGATTGTGCGACGTGCCGGCCTGCAGTGCCCGCTTGTCGCCCATCATCGCCTCGATCGTGTACGAATGCAGCGCGCCGGCGAACTTCTCGGCCTGCGACTTGATGCCGGGGATCACGGGCACCGCCGCCTCGGTGACGGCGAAGTCGGTATACACGTCGAGCATCTGGCGCGTCTCGGCCTCGGCCTCGTCGTAGGTCGCGTGCGCGGTGTGGCCTTCCTGCCACCAGAACTCGAGCGTTCTGAGGAAGAGCTTGGTGCGAAGCTCCCAGCGGACGACGCTGTTCCACTGGTTGATCAGCACCGGGAGATCGCGATACGACTTGATCCACTGCGCGTAGGCGTGGCCGATGATCGTCTCCGAGGTCGGCCGCACCACCAGGGGCTCGGCCAGCTCCTCGCCGCCGCCGATCGTGACCACGGCCAGCTCGGGCGAGAAGCCCTCGACGTGCTGCTTTTCCTTCTCGAGGAACGACTTGGGAATGAAGAGCGGGAACGCGGCGTTCACGTGGCCCGTGGCCTTGAAGCGCCGGTCGAGCGCGCCCTGGATGTTTTCCCACAGCGCCCAGCCGTAGGGCTTGATGATCATGCAGCCGCGGACCGGCGCGTAGTCCGCCAGGTCGGCGCGCAGCACGAGCTGGTTGTACCACTCGTTGAAGTCCTGCTGCCGGGACGGCAGGCTATCGGCCATTCAGCGCCTCCGCGGCGATGCGATGACCGTCCCACTGATGAAGCGCGAACGGCGGAACCGTCGGGTCGACCTCCATGGCCGGATGATTCTTCAGCATGACGCTCTGAAAGAAGATCCAGCGCCGACGCTCGCCCGTCTCGCCATCGGGGATGCGCGAGAGATGGGGACCGAGCGCTCCGGCGACCGTCCGGAACACCGCCTTGGCATCGGCCAGGGGGACGCTGCCGATGAGATGCGCCCCGAGCATCACGCGCGCTCGAGGATGTGGACCCCGCGCCCGCGGTCGACGAGGTACATGAGCCCGCGGTCGTCCACGCACACGTCGTTGCTGCACACGCGCGTCGAGCCCTCGGGCACGGGCGGCAGGAAGTGCCCGACCTCGCGCGGCGCGTGCGGGTTGGCGATGTCCACGATGCGCAGGCCGTGGGCGAACCACGCCACGGGAATCTCCGGGCCCGTGATCGTTTCGCAGGGCTGATGGCAGCCGGTCATGTCCGGCTGGGGCTTTCCGTCAGCGTCCACCTGGAAGCTCGCGAAGGGCACGGGCCGCTGCTCGTGGGTGATGTCCACCAGCCAGAGAAACGCGGGCGGCCCGGGCTCGAGCTTCGCCACGTCCTCGTCGGCCACCAGCATGACGCGCCGTCCATGCAACGGAAACGGCACGGGCAGCGCCGTGTGCGTCGGCGTCAAGAACGGCGGGCTCCAGTCGAGCCCCGAGACGAAGCGCGGCTTCGCGAGGTCTTCCACGTCGAGGATGACGAAGCCGCCGTGCCAGTAGCTGACGTAGAGGCGGTCGCCCTGGCGAATCGGGTGATGGCAGCGGTGCTGCCGCCCCGACCACGTGGGCGTCTCGCCGCCCGCCGTCCACTGCCCGGGCATCCACCAGCGGCCGACCTCCTGCGGGCGGCTCGGGTCGTGCAGGTCGAGGATCATCATGATGTTGCCGACGTAGCCGTCCATCTCCGGCGAGATATAGGCGTAGCGGCCGTCGAACGTGAAGCGGTGGACGCCGGTGCCGCCGCTGCGCCAGAGCGTGATCTCGCGCGGCCGGCTCGGCGTCGACACGTCGTAGATGCCGAGCCCCCGGGGCGGGTTCGGCGATGACGGCTGCCCGCCGTGGGCCTCGCGGTTCACGAGCATCAGGCCGTTGGCCGCGCGCACCTTGTGCGAGTGCGTGCCGGGCGGCACCTCGATCGACGCGAGCTGCCGTGGCTTTGCCGGGTCGCTGACATCGACCAGCGTCGTGCCGTGAGGCGCCTTCATATGGGCGATGAAGGCTACGCGCCCGTCGACGACCACCTGCCCGCCGCCGGGGCAATCGAAGTACCCGACCTGCTTCACGCCTCGGGCACCGGTACCGTTACCGCTCATGTCGTATCCCCTCCCCTGGCATCCGCCTCGTCCCTCGCCTCGTCACGACCTCAGGTCGCGTCACGAGCTCAGGCCGCAGCGACGGCGGGACGAATGGTCGCCGCGACCAGTCCGAGAAGCTCCAGCATCCGCCCGAGATCCGGCCGGCGAAACTCGACGAGCGCGTGGCGCACCCCGAGGCGCTTGTACTCGCAGAGCTGATCGACGACGGCCTGCTGGCCCTGGGCGAGAAGCTCGTCGCTCAAGCCGAAGCGCATCGAGATCTCGATGGTCTCCCATGAACGGCCGTGCGCGTCGGCCGTCTTGCGGAGCTGCGCGAGGCCATCCCGAAACTCGGTCATGCTTCTCGGCGACGCGTGCCAGCCGTCGCCGAGGGTGACGACGCGGCGAAACGCCGCCGGGCTCGCGCCCCCGACCCAGATCGGCGGATGGGGTTTCTGGACGGGCTTCGGCGCGAAGCCGAGGTCACGGAATCGGAAGAACTCGCCCTCGAAGCTCGGAGAGTCCGACGTCCACAGCTCCCTGAAGACGCGCAAGGCCTCGTCGGCCTGGCGACCGCGAGTGTGGAAAGGCGTGCCCAGGATCTCGAGCTCTTCCTTCCACCACCCCACACCGAATCCACAGATGAGACGGCCTTTCGACAGCGCGTCGATGCTCGCCAGCATCTTGGCCATGAGCACGGGCTGGCGATGGCCCAGGATGAACACCGACGAGCCGAGCCGGGCCCGCGTCGTGCAAACGGCGGCGGCGGCGAGGGCGGTCACGGCCTCGAGGTACGGCCGCTCCGGAGGGTGCGGAAAACTCCGTCCGCGCCCGTAGCCGGTGCTCACCCTGGGGATGACGACGTGGTCGCTCACCCAGAGCGAGGCGATGTTGCACCGCTCGGCCTCGCGCGCGAACGTGACCAGCGCGTCGCCCATGGCCTCGGGCGCTTGGGTCGTCGGGAGATGACAGCCGATCTCCATCACCAGATCCTCTCTCGGCTCACGCCGCCGCAGTGTACCAAGACTCCGCGGACCGGACTGGCGTATAGTACTGCGCCATGGCCCAATCACAGGAATTCCCACGCCCGTTCGCCACACTTCCCGAGATCCGCCGCGCCGCCAGGGTGCGGCTCGCCCGCGAGGCCTGGAACTTCGGCGACGGCGGCAGCGAGTCGGAAGCGACGCTGCACCGCAATCGTCGCCACCTGGACCGCCTCGCGATCGCGCAGAACGTCCTCGTCGACGTGCGCGAGATCGACCTGCGCACGAGCCTGCTCGGCGTGCCGCTCTCGTCGCCCGTGGGCGTCGCGCCCATGGGCGGCCTCGTCCTCTTCCATCCCGAGGGCGACGTCGAGATGGCCCGCGGCGCGGGCAAGGCCGACACGCTCCAGTGGCTGTCCGGCGCCACCGGCTGGCCCGTCGAGGACGTCGCGCGAGCCGGCGGGGCGCCCCAGATGTTCCAGCTCTACCACCATGGCGACCGCGGCTGGGTGAGCGAGCTACTCAAGCGCGTGGAGAGCTCCGGCTACAAGGCCGTCGCCCTCACCGTCGACACCCAGCACTACAGCCGGCGGGAGCGCGACATCCTCGCGCGCTGGAGCCCGCGCAAAGCCATGGAGATCGCGCCGAACCCACGCGGACCGTTCCATGACTACCAGATGCGTCTCACGTGGGCCGACGTCGAGTGGCTGATGAAGACGACGAAGCTGCCCGTGGGGCTCAAGGGCATCATGACCGTGCCCGACGCCCGTCGCGCCGTCGATCTGGGCGTGCGCCTTATCTGGGTCTCGAACCACGGCGGGCGCCAGCTCGACCACACGCAGTCGTCCATCGAGGCCCTCCCGCCCATCGTCGACGCGGTGGCCGGCCGCGCCGACGTCGTGATCGACGGCGGCTTCTCGAGCGGCACCGCCGTGCTGAAGGGGCTGGCGCGCGGCGCCAAGGTGGTGATGCTCGGGCGGACCGCCCTCTGGGGGCTGGGCGCCGACGGCGCCGACGGCGTCGCCCGCGTCTTAGAGATCTTGCGCGAGCAGATGCACATCGCGATGGGGCTCTGCGGTCGCACCAAGATCTCCGATCTCAAGCCCGACCTGATCTTCAGGGCCGACTGAATGGCTGATTGAAGAGGGCCGATCGAGAAGTGCACCAGCCGCTAGTCACATGGAGGTGACGAGATGGCGAAGCAATGGACGCGTCGACAGGTGCTGGCCCAGATGGGCATCGCGGCCGCGGCGGTTCACACCCTCGATCCCCACGAGCTCTGCTGTACCGTCTCCGCGCACGCGCAGACGGCGGACAAGGACCTCTTCGAGCTCAAGAAGGTCGGCGACGGCGTCTACGGCGCCATCGCGGAGACCCGGTACAAGGTCAACTGCAACGCCGCGGTCATCATGACCGACGACGGCGTCATCGTCGTCGACTCGCACTCCAAGCCTTCGGCCTCTCGCGCCGTGTACACGCAGATCCAGGGGATCACCAAGAAGCCCGTCCTCAAAGTCATCAACACGCACTTCCACTGGGACCACTGGCAGGGCAACGAGGTGTACTCCGCGGGGAACCCGAAGCTGGAGATCATCGCCACCCAGAAGACGAAGGAAAACCTGACGAAGCCGGACGCTGGCGTTGGCGGCGTCCCCTACATCGAAAAGCAGCTCGCGGCGCTGCCCGGCGAGATCGAGAAGCTAAAGGGCGACATTCTCAAGGAGTCGGACGCCGACAAGAAGCGGAACCTCGAGTCCAACCTGCAGCAGGCAGAGTCCTTCATGCAGGAGCTCAAGCAGATGAAGCCGGCGCTCCCGACGCGAACGGTCACCACGACCGTGACGCTGAAGGAGCAGGGCCGCGAGATCCAGCTGCACGTGCTGGGCCGGGGCCACACCGACGGCGATCTCTATATCTATCTGCCGAAAGAGAAGGTCATCGCCACCGGCGACGCGCTGATCGACTGGATGCCGTTCCTGAACGACGGCTACCCGGAGGACTGGGTGCAGACCCTGAGCGCCGTGGAGAAGCTCGACTTCACGCACATCGTCCCCGGACACGGTGATGTCCTGCCCAAGAGCCATCTCACGTTCTTCCGCAGCTATCTCAGCGACCTCATCGCTGCCGTGAAGAAGGCGTCGGCTGACGGCGCCACGCTGGCCGAGATGCAGACCAAGATCGGCGACCAGCTCGCGCCGAAGTACGAGGCCGGCATGTCCAAGTATCCGCTCGGGCGCTATCGCGACCGTGTCGGACAAAACGTCGAGATGGTTCACAAGAAGGTGGTCAAGAAGGCCTGAGGATTCCATGGCGACGACGGCCGCGGTCCGGAACGAGTCGGTGCCCACCGCCGAGTACGCGCGGCTGGAGGAGCGCATCATCGCGCGCGACCAGGAGGGCGCCAGCGACGTGCTCTACCGGCTCATGAAACAGGGCCGCTCCGTCACCGAGATCACGCGCGAGACCGTGCGCATCCACGCGCCGTACACGCACGTCCCCTACCACCAGCGGCTCGACGACGGCGTCGTGAAGTTCGTGAACAATGATCATTGTCTCTTGAGTGAGCGGGTGGGCCTGCCGCTCGCGTCGATGATCCGCCCCGAGCTGCGCTGGCTGCCGCTGGCCCAGACCGTCTGGTACATGCCGACCGGGCTCGATCCGTGGAATCAGCTCATCGGCAAGGCCCCGGGCCATTACACCAGGCTCTACGACATCAAGGTGAACACGACGCCGCCCATGCCCGAGGCGCACTGGCCGGACCAGGAGCCACTCCATGTCGAGGGCTCGCTGCGCGAGCGCCTCAACCACTGGTTGACACTCGTGCAGCGCGGCGAAGTGCTGACGTCCTACCGTGTGTTTCTTGGACTGATGCAGGACGTGCCGAACCGGCGGCACGTCCTCGCGCATCTGGCGTTCGCCGGGCTCATCGACGTCCAGGACCGCATGTGGCACAACCGTTCTTACACCACCGGCCACAAGGGCTACCGCGCGCGCGCCACCATCGAGCTGGGCGAGGCCATCGGCTGGGACAACGCGCACCACGTGCTCTACGCCGGCGTGCCCGACATCGCGGTGGGCCCGCGCTGGTATTCCACCTACGAGGTGGGCTGCAACGTCGTCCAGAACCTGCTCGACGGCCGCGACCAGGAGCTGCTCCGTCAGGACACGCCGCTCACGCCGGCCGAAGAAGCGATGCTGGTCGACGTCATCATGCGCCAGCGCGAGTTCTCCGTCATCGACGCGCTGGTGGCGCTCCTCAAGGCGGGGCGGAGCGCGCGCAGCATCCTCGACGCCATCCAGATCGCCGCGGCGCAGGTCATTCTCGAGACGGGCGAGCCCAATAACTACTCGATGGCGCAGCACGGCTACGAGTACTGCAACACGGTCGGTTGGTTCTACGATGCCTTCGAGCACCCGCACCGGCTGAAGCTCCTGTTCGTGGCCGCGCTGTTCATCAACCGCGGCTCCGAGCACCAGGCCAACACGCCGGGGAACAGCCGGCGGACGATCGCGCCGCCGGCGGGCTCGGAAGCATGGTCGTCGCGCCAGCTCCTCGAGAAGCTGGAGCAGGCGCTACTCGCCCTTCGGGCCGAGGAGTCGGTGGACCTGACCGCGGCTTATCTGAAGGGTGGCTACGACCGGGCGCCCCTGGTGCAGACGCTGGCCACCGCCGCGTGCAAGATCGGGAACGACCCGCACAACCAGGAGCTCGGGCTCTGCACCCTCGAGGACTATCTGCACACCAAGTCGCACGACCGCGACCGGCTCTTACTGGCGAGCGCCCAGCACACGGCGGGACATCGGAAGTATGGCGATCCATTGGAGGCGTATCGGCGCTTCGCGGAGGCGATGGAACTAGACGAGCGCTGAGCGCGGGGCTTATCTACTTCGCTGGCTGCTGCTTGATCTCGGCGATCTTCCGGTCCCGGTCGCTCGCCAGGCGGTCCCGGTCGATGGCCAGCTCGCTCTCGAGCTTCTCGACTTCCTCCCGAGTCTGGGCCTTGTGCAGCGCGTCCCGGTGCAGGATCTCGCGCTCGGCCATTCTCGCCTGATAGACCTGACGCGCCTCGGCGATCGCCGCCTTCTGCGCCTCGGTCAACGGACGCTCCTCGACCCCGGCCTCGCGATCCTTCAACCGGAGGCGTTCCATCGCCAGCTCGTACGCGCTCTTGGGCCCGTCAGTAGGCATCGCAGCGATAGTGTAACCCGAGATGGCACGCGAGCTTCCCCCAAGGGGATGCGCCCGTAAGACTGTCACCCTCTTGTGCTTGCGTTTGCGGCATTCGCTCTAGCTGCCTGAGCGGCTGCGGTCCTGGTTCAAAGCCGAATTCGGATGGCGCTACCCCAGACTGGGAATGCTCTTCGACCGGGAGCAGGAGACAGCCCCCAATCGAGCCCTGTGCCTTCATCGCTTCCACAGGAGCACGAAGCGCTGCCCGTTCACGAACCCGGCGGTGACCGCCTCGAACGGCTCCCGACCGGCGGGCTCCTTCGCGATGATATAGACGGGCGGGTCGAGCCGGCGGAACTCCGCCGGGTCTAGAACCGCTCGGATCGGTCTTTCAAGGTAGAACGACAAGACCAGCTCTGGCGCGTCAACGGCAAACACCGGCGCCGGCGCTCGCTCGACCGCCTGCGCAATGGGCCGCAGCTCGGTGCCGCGACTGTGGCGCGCTGTCACGTAGGCCTCGCCAACCGCCAGGGCGCCGGCGACGATGGCCCACACGGCGAAGGAGACTGCCATCCGGCCCGAAGAGCGCCGGGTCCGAGCCCAGCCGGCGACGAGCAACGCGCCGGGCACGCAGAGCGGCAGATAGTAACGCCATCGCTGGCGGTACGACGCGGCAACGAGGAGAAACACCGTGATCGCCCACAAGAGCGCCAACCGCTCGCCCGCTGCGTGCTCCGTCTTCCAGCGCCGAGCGGCCCAGCGAACGGCGAAGGGGAGCAAGAGAGACCACGGAAGGAGGATCGTCACCGCGGCCCCGAGGGGCTCGACCACCCGGCGCCAGCTCCACGCGCGCAGCGGGTCATAGCCCTGCACCATGTCGCTCTGCAGCACGTCCCGCACAAACTGTTCCCGCCCGGCGTTCGCGGCGAGCAGCCACCAGGGCGCCACCAACAGCGCAAGAATAGCGATGCCGACGCCGGCTCGCATGCGCGTCACACCCTGCCACCGATGAGTCGCGAGCTCATAGACGAGAACGACGGCGATGGGCAGAAGCCCTGCAGGCCCTTTCGCCCAGAACGCGACAGCCGTAAGGCCATAGAAGCCGAGCCACGCGGTCCGATGTCCATCGACCTCGGCCAGCACGAACGCGGCCATGGCGGCCGTGATGGCGAACGAAAGCGTCATGTCGGGCACCGCGGAGCGAGCCAAGGCGAATACGCCGGCCGTCGTGGCGACGATCATCCCGGCCGCGAGCCCAGCACGGGCACCGAACAGGCGGTGTGCAAGCCAGTACGTCAGAGCGATGAGGCCGAGAGCTCCGAGAAAGGACGGGAGTGCGGCTGTCCACTGCGACACCACGCCCGTCGGCCACGCCACGACGGCGATCAGCCAGGCGTGAAGTGGCGGCTTGTTGAGCATGGGCACACCGCTGATTTCAGGCAGGAGCCAGTGGCCGTTCGCCAGGATGTCGCGCGCCATCATGGGGAACCTGGCCTCGTCGTTGGTGGCGAGTACGCGGGCGCCGAGATCGAAGCCCAGCAGCGCCGCACTCACGGCCATCAGGACCGCGAAGGGTGTGCGGCCGCCGCCTAGATCCAACATTGATGGAGGATCCGGAGGGGCGCCCCCATCACGCCCCGAAGAATTCGCGCACCGTCGCGACCACCTGATCGATCTCCCCGTCGTCGTGGTTGGCCGACATCGGCAGCGAGAGGATTTCCTCGACGAGCCGCTCCGTCCGCGGCAACGGCGGCGACGCGAAGCGCTCGACCGCGGGCTGGCGATGGGTCGGAACCGGATAGTGGATGCCGGTCTGGATCCCGTGCTCTTTCAGGAACGCGGCCAGCTCGGCGCGGCGTGGCGTGCGCACCACGAAGAGGTGGTACACGTGGCGCGCGTGCGGGCGCACACCGGGCAGGACGAGCGGCAGCCCGGCGAGCCCGCGTGCGTAGCGGAGGGCGAGGTCACGTCGGCGGTCGTTCATCGCATCGAGCCGCCGCAAAAGCACGCGCAGTGCCGCGGCCTGCAGCTCATTGAAGCGCAGGTTGAAACCGATCTCCGCGTGCACGTCCTTGTCGACCCGGCCGTGGTCCCGCAATCGGCGGCAGCGGGCCTCGAGCTTGTCGTCGCCGGTGAGAATGGCGCCACCGTCGCCCAGAGCCGGCAGGTTCTTCGACGGATAAAAGGAGAAGACCGCGGCGCGGCCGAAGGTGCCGACGCGGCGCCCGTTCCACTCGGCCCCCTGCGCCTGCGCGCAGTCCTCGAGGACCCAGAGGCCAAGGCGCGCGGCGAGGTTCTGGACGGACGTCAGATCCGCCGGCTGGCCGTACAAGTGCACGGGCACGATCCCGACCGTCCGGGGCGTCGCCTTCGCCTCGACGTCGCGCGGATCCAGCGTGTAGAACTCGTCCGCGTCCACGAACACGGGCGTCGCCTCCGCCAGGCATATTGCCTCGACCGTGGGGAACGCCGTGTGCGACGGCACCAGGACCTCATCCCCCGCCTTCACGCCGAGCGCCCGAAGCCCGAGCCAGAGCGCGGCGGTCGCCGAGCTGGTCAGCACGGCGTGCTTCACGCCGGTCGCACTCGCGAGCTCGGCCTCGAGCTGGCGGCACTGCGGGCCCAGGATGTACTGGCGCGAATCGATCGCGGCCAGCACGGCCTGCTTGATCTCGTCGTCGACCGGCGGGCGAGACAGCGGAATGGGCCTCATGATGGGAGCGTGACGAGTGTCTCCGCGCCCGTCCAACCCGATGGCCGGTTCACGCGTCTGTGACACAAGGGACTCGTGCGGTTCCTCGTTCTCGATCGGTACATCGCGCGCGAGCTGGTCTCACCGTTCGCGTTCGGCTGCATGCTCTTCACCTTCTTCCTGGTCATCGACCGGATCTACGACCTGACGGACCTCGTCATCACGAAGGGCGTGCCCTTCTATCTCGTCGCCCAGCTTCTCGTCTTCATGCTCCCGTCGATCCGGCTCACACGCTGCCCATGGCGCTCCTGGTCGCGGTGCTCCAGCGTCAGGCTCCTTAACGTCACCACGGCGGATCGCGACCAGTTTCACCGATCCCCTCAAAGCATCAACGTCGAGTCACGGTCGAGCCCACACAATTTTCATTCGCGAAGGCCTTGCGACAATGACTGCTCCTGGCGGTGGGCCATGACGAGAACGCTTCCCGAAAACCATCGACTAACAAAATAGTAGCGGTCGGCGAGCAGTCCACACTTACTTAGTTCATCGGCGATTCCAGAGACCATCATCTTCTTCCGCCCTGTCCGTCCCGTGAGCCAACGAATGAGCGCACGTTTGGCTGCCTTGACAGGTCTCTCGATGCGGTATTCGACAACGACCCATTGCCTCGTGACCCGAGCCATCTCATTCAAGCATCTCAGTCGCGCTTGTTGGTCTAGGAGATGAAGAAATCGAATGCATAACACCCCGTCAACGCTACGGGAACGGAACGGGAGATGGCCCGCATCGGCCCTAAGGAACCCCAGCCACCAAGGCATAGGCCGAACCTCTCGTCGTGCGACCGCCAGCATCTCCATTGAGATGTCGGCCGCGATCACCCTGAAGGACGCGTTCAACAACCAGTTGTCAATGCGCCCAGTCCCGCACGGGATATCAAGCACGACACTGCTGGGAGACAGGCCCTCTAACACTTTGTTCAACAGTCTACGCAGTCTCCAATTGTTGTATCGGCCCCGCGGGCTATGAAATCGCTGCCGATCATACGCTTCAGCCACGTCCGTGTCCTGGTATCGGACCGCGACCGGGCATCTTCCGGCGACGCCTTGACCGAGGCAGGGCGCGACGTGCTTCACCACCGAGGTCTCAACTCCACCGAGCGCTTGGCAGGTATCGCTCGCGCCAGGCATCGAACATCAGGAGCGCCCAGAGAACCTTTCTGTGATCTCTCAGCCCCATAAGATGCTCAGTCACGAGGCGAGTTGTGACGTCGGGATTAAAGAGTCCGAGACGCGCGACTCGCTCGGGTGCCAAGCGCTCTTCGAGCGCACGTCGCAGTGGGCCGCGCAGCCACAGACCGATTGGGACACCGAACCCCTGCTTCCGTCGGTCGAGGATCGCGTTTGGCAGCAGGTCACGAAGGGCGCGCTTCAGAATGTACTTGGTCTGCCACCCGGCCAACTTGAGCTGGAACGGAATACGGCCGGCCAGCTCGACGAGGGCCCGATCGAGGAACGGCGCCCGGACTTCGAGGCCGCACGCCATACTGGCCCGGTCCACCGCCACCAAGTTCTGGCCGGCGAGATAGAACTTACAGTGCTGATAGATCAGGCGATCGAGCGGGGCCAACTTCGGCGCCTGGCCGACGGCCGCGGCCAACTCCTCGTAGGGCTCGAACTCGCCGCATGCCGCACGCAGGCCCTCCGAGAAGAGGGTCGACCGCTCTGAAGGAGCCAGACCCCCAAGCAGAAGCTGGGTGCGGACCTCTGGAGAAAACGGGAGGCCCCGGAAGAACTGCTTCAGGAGGAACTCGACGCTGCCGTACCGCCACGAGGGCGCCAAGTGGCTCACCGCGCGAGCCGCCCCCTTCTGAACCCGCCCCGGTAGACGTTGCACCCATCGGGCTCCGCGATCCGCCAGGAACGTTGGGTACCCACAGAAAAGCTCGTCGCCCCCGTCCCCGCTCAACACGACGGTCACGGTCTGTCGGGCCACGTGCGAGAGCCAGTGGATCGGCAGAAACGAGCTGTCGACGAGAGGCTCGTCGAGTAGATCGCCCACGCGCTCCAGGAGTCGGGCCGCGTCCTCCGCCGAGAATTCGATTTCCGTATGGTCCGTGCCGCAGTGCCGGGCGACCGTGCGGGCGAACGGCCGCTCATCGTAGCTGGCTTCGGCAAAGCCGAGGCTGAACGTCTTGATAGAGCGCCTGCCACACACCTGGGTGGCGATCGCGGTGATCGCACTGGAATCGATCCCACCACTCAGAAAGAGCCCGAGCGGCACATCACTGACGAGCTGCTGGCGGACCGATCGCTCGAGCTGCTGCCTGAGCGCGTGCGCCCACTCGTGCGCGTCAATCGAATCGTCCGGGGCGAATGACAGATCCCAGTACGGAATGACGCGGGGCTTGCTCCCCGGGCTCACGGTCAGCAGATGGCCTGCGGGGAGCTTTTCGATCCCGGCGAAGATCGAGTGAGGCGCCGGAATGTACTCGAAGCTGAGATAGCGGCTCAGACTCTCGAAGCTCAGCTCACGCGGCACGGCCGGATGCTCGAGGAGAGCTCGCAGCTCTGATCCAAACACGAAGGCGTCGGGACCCGCGTGGTAATAGAGCGGCTTTTCGCCCATCCGATCGCGCGCCAGTAGCAACGAGTTCTGCCCGCCGTCCCAGATGGCGAGGGCGAACATGCCGTCGAGATGATGCACGCAGTCCTCGCCCCACTCCTCGTATGCGTGCACGACGACTTCGGTGTCCGACAGCGTGCGAAAGTGATGCCTCAGGCGCTGCAGATCGTGACGGAGCGCCTGGAAGTTGTAGATCTCGCCGTTCAGAGCGCCCCAGACCGTGCCGGTCTCGTTGGAGACCGGCTGATCACCGGTTTCAAGGTCGATAATGCGGAGGCGCCGGACGCCCAGCGCGAAGAACCCGTCAACGTAGAAGCCCTCACTGTCGGGGCCGCGATGGCGTAGCGTATCGGCCATTCGCTGCACCGTACGTCGGCGATCATTTTGGAGCCCGTTCTGAAGAAACCCTGCGAGCCCGCACATGGCTAGATCCTTAGTGCCTCCACTCGAGCCCCTGAAGGTCTTGACGTGTGTAGTCGGGAGGCGCCCGCGGCTTCCGGCGAGACGGAACTTGCACATTCCGCCGGCGGCGACGCGCGCTAAGCTTGCCGCTAGTTGCGAATCAGCCGGAGTAGGGCGTGAAGCTTACGGGCGGAGCACGAGAAGAGGCTACAGAATGAAGAGACGCCGGGGCAGCGTCCGGTTCACGAGGCTCGACAAGGGCGACGGGCGCCCACAGCGGGCCGGCGTCGACGGCGCACAGCACGGCAATCGCGCACGCGCCCGCGATGAAGACGACCACGTTGTCGAAATCGTCGTCATCCCAATAGCCGTCGATCCATGACGGATCGGGTGGGTCCGCGTAGGCAGCCGGGGTAAGCCCGACGATGAGGACGACGAGCACGAGCGAGCAGAAGCCACGGAGGAGAGGCACGAGCTATTCTCTACTCGCAAACCCCGGTGCGGTCAAGGCCGTACGCGCGCTCCAAGGCCATGATGAAGCCGGGCGAACGCATCGAGATCAAGACGCCGACCGCAGCCACTGCGATCCGTGGCACCGTCGTCGGCGACCTCTAGTCGGCCCTCCGGACGTTAACGTCCCGGGTGTGAATTTAGGGCTAGAATTCCCGCACTGGGTTCTCCGTCCAGCGTGGTCGCCACCTACTGTAGGGCGAGATCCGCACAAGCGTCATCGTCTTCGACTTCGGCCAGGAGCTGCTGACGCAGTTCCACATGCGGAACGTCCCCGCTCCGCTCGACATCGCGTTTGCGAAGGCGGACGGGCGTATCTTCGCGATCCTGCGCATGGCCCCCAGCCCGACCGCGCTCTACGGCCCCATGGGGCCATTCCGGTTCGCGATCGAGGCCAGGGCCGGGTTCTTCGAGTCGAGAGGCATTGAGGCGGGAGCGGCGAGGCTCATCGCCCTCGAGAAGCGGTAGCCCCCAGGGACCAAATCTCCGTCGAAGGTTCTAGCGCTCTCGCCGGGCTCTTGTCCGGAGTGCGTGTCTTTGAGTCCTATTATACCCCCCTACACTATAGTAGAATTCTCCGTATGAGCCACACCATCCGCGAGAAGGCGAAGTTGGTCAGTCGCGTCCGCCGCATCCGAGGACAGGTCGAGGCCGTCGAGCGGGCTCTTGAGACGGAGGCGGGGTGCGCGCAGACATTGCAGCTCATCGCGTCCGTTCGGGGCGCGGTCAACAGCCTCATGGCCGAGATCATGGAGGACCACATCCGCGTCCACGTCGTTGATCCCGCGCGCGAGCGCAATGCCGGCCGGGCCACCGCCGCGGGCGAACTGATTGACGCCGTCCGCGCCTATTTCAGGTAAGGAACGCCAGGCGATGGGTTCGCCCGACCCGATCGGCAGACGCCGGGACGGAGCCGCACTCTCGAACCCGCCCGCGCCGTCGGATCATTCCGACCCCCGCTGCAGCCCGGATCATCCTGAGAACCAAGCCAACGAACAGGGACCTGCCATGGGATGGTCGGATGCCGTGCGCATCGCAACGGTCGCCCTAGCTGCCGTCGCGGTCTGGTTTCACCTCTGGGAGCCCCTTCGGGCCGTGAGTGTCATCGGTGTCCTCGGGCTTCTCATCGGTGGGTGGCCCATCGTCAAGGAGGCGGCCGAGAACGCCCTCGCACGGCGCATGACCATGGAACTCTCCATGACCATCGCCATCCTGGCGGCAGCGGCGATCTCGGAGTTCTTCACCGCGCTCGTCATCACGCTCTTTGTCCTCGTCGCCGAGGTGCTCGAAGGCATGACCGTGTCACGCGGCCGGCGGGCGATTCGGGACCTGCTCGACGCCTTGCCCCGCTCAGTCTCGGTGCGCCGGGCTGGACGTGTGCGAGACGTGGATGCCGACGAGTTGAATGTCGGCGACATGGTGCTCGTCAGCCCGGGCGGGCTGATCCCGGTGGATGGCGTCGTCGTGTCGGGCCACTCGTTCGTCGATCAAGCGCGCATCACAGGCGAGTCGATGCCGATCGAAAAGGTCGAGGGCACGCTCGTCTACGCCGGCTCGATCAACGCCTCGGGCGTGCTCGAGATTCGTGCCGAGCGGATCGGCCGCGACACCAGCTACGGCCGGATCATCGAGGCGGTCGAGCGAGCGGAGCGCTCCCGAGCCCCGGTTCAGCGTCTGGCGGACCAGCTCGCCGCGTATCTCGTCTACTTTGCGCTGGGCGCGGCGGCCCTCACCTTTCTCCTGACCCGCGACATGCGCTCGACCATCGCGGTCGTCATCGTGGCCGGCGCCTGCGGCATCGCCGCCGGTACGCCGCTTGCGATCCTCGGCGGCATCGGACGGGCGGCGCGGCTCGGCGCGATCGTGAAGGGTGGAGTCCACCTTGAAGCGCTCGGCCGAGTCGATACCGTCGTACTCGACAAGACCGGCACGCTCACCTACGGGCAGCCCGAGGTGCAGCGTATTGTCCCCGCCGATGGCGTGACATTGGACATGGTACTGGACGCCGCGGCGAGCGCCGAATCGCGCTCGGAGCATCCCCTCGGCCAGGCGATCGTTGCGCACGCTCGGGCGCAGGGGCGCTCGGTGAACGAGCCGGACCGCTTCGCCTACACGCCGGGCCGCGGCATCGCGGCGCAAGTCGCTGGCGCCACGGTGCTCGTCGGCAATTGGGCGTGGATGCAGGATCGCGGCGCCGTGATGCCGGCGACCGCCTCGACGGGCATCGAGACTGATTCCGCCGCCACGGCGACGTCGAACGTGTTCGTCGCCCGCGACGGCCGCCTGCTCGGCGCGATCGCGATCGCTGACACGGTGCGGCCAGAAGCCAAGCGCGCCGTAGCGGCACTCGGCCGGCTCGGCATCCGCACGATGCTTCTCACCGGCGACACCCGGCCGGTGGCCGAGGCGGTCGCCAGAGAGCTCGGCATCCAGCATGTCGAAGCTGATCTTCTGCCTGAGGCGAAGCTCGAGCGCATCAATGCGCTCGTGGCGGCGGGCCGAACGGTTGCCATGGTTGGCGACGGCGTCAACGATGCGCCGGCGCTCGCCGCGGCGACGGTCGGGATCGGCATGGGTTCGGGCACGGATGTCGCACGTGAGAGCGCGGACATTGTTTTGCTCGGGAACGACCTGGTCCGCTTCGTCGAGACGCTCGCACTGGCCCGGCGCACGCGTCGGATCATCTGGCAGAACTTCGGCGGCACCCTCGCAGTCGACATCGTAGGCGTTGGGCTTGCGGCCGTGGGCCTCCTTGGCCCGCTCCTCGCCGCGTTCATCCACGTCGCCTCAGAGCTTGCCTTCATTCTGAACTCGACGCGCCTCTTGCCGTCGCGGGCCGGTCGCCGCGCCCGAAACGCTGAATCGGCACGTGCCGAGGCCACGGCGGAACAGATGGTCGAAGATCCAGCATTCGGGGGACACGCGGCACCGAGGTGAATGTCGCGCCTCACTGCCCGCGGTAAAGCGGAAAGAGGTGCCAGCGCCGTCCTTCATCTTGTCGTCGCTCATTGCGCCGGTCTGAGCCGAGAAGGGCCGCCCATCGATTCGTTGTCGACCTCCAGGTCCTCTTGAGGTTGGCTGCCCTGTCAGAGTCTGCCGTGCCATACCGACCTGTCGTCGACATCTTTTCGGTCACTGCAAGAGCTGGGCTTCACTGATATCACAGGGTCCCGGGTCCGAGGTCGATCCAATCTAGCGCGCCCCGCTCGGCCCGGCGTCGCCGGTCAGCAGCTGGCCGTTCATACCGAGCGGCCCATGGAACTTGCAGGAGACAGCCAGCATCCCGGAGGCCGGGAAGGTGACGTCCACCTGTACCTTGCCCTTGGGCGGGATGTCCTTGTCGATGCCGAGCTTGGGAATGCTGATGTTGTGCAGTGTGCTCGCTTCGTTCTCCACGAGCAGGGTCAGTTTCTGCCCGGGCTTGCCCTGCAGGAACGTCGGCGAAAAGTAGTAGTCGTCGGCCTCCAGCTCTAGCTTCGACAGATTCCGTACGTCCTTGGTGCCGTGGTCGGCGTAGGCCACGCCGCCCAGCGTGACGGACTTGCTCTTGCCGGACGGCGAGGCGGCGGCCCGCGTCTGCGCGGGGGGCGTGGCTGCCGCGCCCGAGCCCGGCTGCACCGCGATCTTGCGCGGAGCGTTGCCGACGGGAATGGTGGCCGTCACGGTGCGGCTCGCCAAGTCCACCACCGAGACGTCGTTGGAGCCTTCGTTGGTCACGTAGGCCGTGCGGCCGTCAGAACTCGACGTGCTCCAGTGTGGGGCTTTGCCCACGGCGACGGTGCCGGCCAGCGTGCTGTTCGCCGTGTCAAGGATGGCGAGCTCGCCAGGGCCCTGGACCACGGCCAGCGCCCACCGGCCGTCGGGTGTGAAGGGTGCGTAGTGCGGCGAGGCGCCCACCGGGATCTGTGTGGCGATCCGATTGGTGGCGGTGTCCAGTACCTGGATCGCGTTGACGCCTGCGAGGGTGAAGAAGACCCGTCGGCCGTCCGGGCTCAGCTCGAGCCCGCGGGGCGTCTTGTCCAGCGGTACCCGCGCCACTTCCTTCCATATGGTGAGATCCAAGCGGACGAGCGCCGTGGCGCCCTGCTGCTGCGAGGCCACCCACCCTGTGCGCCCGTCCCGGCTCAGCGTGCCGTTGTGGGGCTGGGCGACAGGCACCTCACCGATCACGCGGTCCGTCGCCGTATCGATGACGAGCGCGCGGTTCGAGCCCCAGCCCAAGACGAGCACCCGGCTCCCGTCGCCCGAGACCGCAAGGCCATGGGGATTCGCGCCCACGTCGATGCTGGCGACCACGCGGTCTGCGGCGGTGTCGATGACGCTCACCGTCGAGGCGCCGTCACTGCTGACGTAGACCTTGCGGCCGTCTGGCGTCACCACGAGCCCGTGTGGCCCCTTGGGGACCGCGATCATACCGAGGACCTTGTTCTGGGCGGTGTCGAGGACAGCCACCGCATCGTCCTTGAAGAGCCCGACATAGGCCTTAGGTACTCCTGCGGCCGAGAGCGAGCCCGTCCCGACTGCCCATCCGCCCATCAGGACCACTACCCACAGCATCATCGCGACGCGCTTTAGCAAGGTGTCACCTCCGGGACATTCGGCTGTCCCACCTGTGCCAACGCCTGGGCGCGCGATTCGTTCCAGCGTCGCGCCAATGATGGTTCAGCAATGGACGTTATCGGGTAGCCTTCCAACGGTAGACCCGACGGAGTACTTGCTGGTTTGTTGCGAGGGCTGGATGCTGAATACTACACGGCACCCGAAACCTTCCGCAGAATCTCCCAAGCGTGTTGTCATCGCGTGCTACCATCCCAGGCGACCTGTACGCTGGATCGCATGGTCCGCGGTGGCCTGACGCCTTCACTCGAACAATCCACGGGAGGGAGCGGCGATGAAGCCATCGGTCCCCATGACATGGGTTGCGCTCGTCACGGCGACGCTCTTCACGACCGTCGGCACGGGCACTGCCGGCGCCGCGGATGTCATCAAGTTCGGGATCTCGACGCCACTGTCCGGCCCCGCCGCGCCATGGGGCATTCCCCACAAGCAGGCGACCGAGCTCGTCTTCGACGAGATCAACGGCCAGGGTGGCCTCGAGGTGGGTGGTAAGAAGTACCGGCTTGAGGTCGTGGCTTACGATCACAAGTACGTCATCGCCGAGGGCGTGGCGACGGTCAATCGGCTCATCGCCAAGGACGGCGTCAAGTACATCTCCATCCTCGGGGGAGCGGTGGCCAAGGCGAACGAAGAGGCCGTCAACGAAGCGGGGGTTCTGGCACTGACCCTCGCGTATGCCGAGGGGCTCGTGAGCCCGAAAAACCCCCTCACGTTCCAGTGTTTCCCGGCGCCGCCCGAGACCACGACGTTCTGGAAGTGGATTAAGGAGCATCAGCCGCAGATCAAACGTGTCGCCTCGATCGCGCCGAACGACGATACGGGCTGGTGGTCGGTGAAGGTGGAGACGAACTTCATCCAGAAGCTGGGTTACGAGGTCGTCGCCAAAGAGTTCTTTGAGCGCGGCGTGACCGAATTCAACCCCATCCTGCTGCGGCTGCTGGCTCAGAAGCCGGACGCCATCAGCGTCATGGCCTCGCCGGCGGGCAGCGTCGGCCTGATCGTCAAGCAGGCCCGTGAGCTCGGCTTCAAGGGCCGATTCGTCGCGCTCCACCAGATCGACAGCTCCGTGGTGGCGGGCATTGCCGGCAAGGACAACACCGAGGGCATGTGGGTGCACGGCTATGTGCAAACTCCGCTGCCGGAGAAGCTGAAGAGCTGGCAGCATCGCTACACGAAGAAATTCGGCGAGTGGAACGCGACGAGCGTCGACTTCACCAACCCGGCCTTCGCGTTCGTGGCTGCCATCAAGAAGGCCCAGAGCCTCGATCCGAAGAAGATCGGCGAAGCGATGCGCATCGTGGAGTTCGACAACCTTTGGGGAAGGGCCCACTTCGGCGGCAAGGACTTCTATGGCATCGGCCAGCAGATAATCTATCCGATGCCGTTCTCGGAGGTGAAAGACGGCGTGGCGACGCTCCTCCTTCAGTTGCCGGCGCCACACAACTGATGATCGCCTAGCCGAATCTCGTGGCGGCTCAGGAATCGATTGCTTCCTGGCTTCCGTAGAGGAGTCGGAGCGGAGAATACGCACCACCTGCCGGGCCAAGCGGTGACCCGCGCCGAGGGACCACCGCGAAATGACCCGCATCGAACCGATGCATCTCGGCCTTTGGCAACTCGTTCAGGTAAGTTTACTTTCCCCTCGGCCTTGGTTGAGTCACTCGGCGAAGACCGCGGCCGCTGCAGACTCAGCGCAGGCACGACCGCGTACCAATTGCACCTCGTCCCCCACGGTGAGTTCGCCACCTTCGATAACAAAACAGTTAAGCGCGAGCTTGCCGGCAAACCGCCGATAGATGTCACGGGTGATGTCCTTGTCCCGGACCAGGGTGTCCGGATCGTATGCAGTCATGATGCAGCGCAGACGCAAATCCTGGACCCCGATGAGCACCTTCCCTATGCGCAGGCAGCCGCCCGGCCACTCGCGCTCGGCCAACCCGTCGACGCCACTGATCACGATGTTGGGCCGCAAGCGACGATGGTCGTGGCCGAAGGCGGCGATGGCACCGTCAGTGGCCACCAGCAGCGGCAGCACGTCGAAGCGCTCAACGCCGTCGTGGCGCACCAGCTTGGCGCCAGGCCCGACGATGTCTACAACCTCGGCGGCGACCTCAGGACGGTTCCACGGCCGGCCGTCTACAAGGGGCTCGCCATCCAGGCCCAGCGCACCCTTGTGACCTAGGAAACGCGCATGGGAGCGAGAGGTGATCACCTGACCCCGGGCGTCCTCGACGTGTACGACCCGGTCGCCTTCGATGCCGAGCGGCCCGAGTCGTGCCCGTTGCAGCTTCTCACCGGCCATCGTCTTGACCGGATATCTCCAGATCTCCGCGACCTTCATCGCCACCTCCCTTGCTGATGGACGACGAGGTGCCTCACAGCTCGCCGAGAAGTTGGTGGCGCCGAAGGCGACCGTCAGCTACGTGACTTGTCAGGCGTGACCTGCCCAGCAAGCACGACTTCACCCTGAGCTTCGCACTGCGTCCCGCGTCCAGCCCGCCCCCTGTTGCCTCTTTAGAAACCCGGTGCCCCCGAACGGATTCGGTGAGCGCGAAGGCCCGATATGTTGCCTAGCGATCTGGTGCCCTTCACCTCACCAGCTTCTCAGCCCTCACCCCGATCAGCCGAATCTTCGTCCCCCGCGGATTCTCCCGCTGGTCCAGGAATGGCAGCAGCAGCCGCTCGGCGCCCGCATACAGAGCTTCCTCGCTCGCCATCTCCTCCCGTGAAGTGTGCGACCGGGTCAAAGTTCGGAAGTGCGCGAAGCGAACGGTGATGGTCACGGTGCGGAAGGCGCGGAAGCCTTGGCGCCGCACACGCGTGAAGACCTCCCCCGCAAGCGCGCGCACGCGGTCCAAGATGAAGGTTGAGTCCAGCGTGTTCACCTCGAAGGTCTCCTGCTCGCCGACGGACTTCGGCTCCCACTCGTTGGAGACCGGGCTGTCGGAGAGGCCGTGCGCCTTCGCGTGAAGATCCTCGCCCCAGCGGCCGAACCAGTCGGCGAGCTGACCGAGCTCGAGCCCGCGCAGGTCACGGACGGTGCGAATGCCCCGTTCGTGCAACTCGGCCTCCGTCTTGGGGCCGATGCCCGGGATGACGCGGATACCTAAAGGGTCGAGAAACGCTTGGACGTGCTCCGGTATGACGACTGTCAGGCCGTCGGGCTTCTTAAAGTCCGACGCAATCTTCGCGACGAGCTTGTTAGGCCCGAGGCCGACCGAGCACGTGAGCCCCTCACGCTCGGCGATCTCGCGCTTGAGCGCCCGCGCACGCTCCACCGCCGCCTCGAAGCTCTCAAGAGGCGAGAGATCGAGATATGCCTCGTCGATGCTCGCCTCTTCGAAGGCGTCTCCACCGGACGCAAGGATCGCCATGACCCGCTCGGAGACCTCCGAGTAGAGCTTGCGATTGCCGTGGACGAAGACGACCTCGGGCTCGCCCTTGCGGCGGGCGGCCTCGGCCAGCTTCCAGGCGCGCGAGATGGGCATGGCCGAGCGGATGCCGTAGCGTCGAGCGGCGTAGCTGGCGGCCTCCACGACGCCGCGGCCGTGGCCCTCCTTGGGGTCGGCGCCGACGACGACGGGCTTGTCGCGCAGGGTAGGGTTGTAACGCGCCTCGACCGAGGCGTAGTAGGCGTCCATGTCCACATGCGCGATGATCCGCATGTGGCGACGACGCTAGCCGAAGGCGCGCGGGCTGGTCAATACGCGGCCGGCCGTTGACTCAAGCCGGCCGCTCGCCTAGTCGAACTCGTTCTGCTGCAGGCGCTTGAGGGCTTTGCGCCGCTTCTTTCGGGCCTGAGCCGCCTTGCGCTTCTTCTTGACCGACGGCTTCTCGTAGTGGGCGCGCCGTTTCATCTCCTGAAAGAGGCCTTCCTTGAGCATCTGCTTCTTGAGGGCCTTCAGGGCGCCTTCGATCTGGTTGTCGAAGACCTCGATCTTCACTCCGAGGGACCCCTTCACTTACGGAACCCTCAGATGGCGGGTCGATCGATGGGGATGGAACGGTACCGAGGTGTCGCGCTCGCGCCTACCACCGACTCCCGCTGTACCCGCCGCCCCGCGACCCACCGCCGCTTCGGCTGCCGCCCAGACCCGGGGGCTTGGCGAACTCTACTTTCAGCGTCCGCCCGTCCAATTCCTGGCCGTTGAACTTCTTCACGGCCGCATTGGCCTCCTCGGCCGTCGCCATCTCGACGAACCCGAATCCGCGTGAGCGTCCGGTGTCACGGTCCATCACGACCGCCGCCGACTCGACCGCGCCGGCCTGACCGAAGACCTCACGCAGCCGCTCGTTCGAGGTAGAGAAGGACAGGCCTGCGACGAAGAGCTTCTGTGCCATGGTGCACCTCTGAATGCATCTCCCGCAGTTGACGACACTCCCTGGAACGCGGAAGACGGCACCAGAGTCGTGGTCTGGTAGGAGGGGGTCCGGGTGAACCTACGCCGCGGCCAGACGCGCATAGTGTGTCACGTTTCCTCCCCGGCCGATGCCCTTATTTTGCCGGCCCGCCTCCTGTCAGTCGCGAGGCGGATCGCGGCGGGCGGTTGCTCCGGCGGCGCGACGGCGGTAGCGTGAGCCCGCGAGGCGCGTTGACAGGTGCGCTTCCATAGCTTCCGCAGCTTCCGCGGACGGCTCGTGGCCGTCTTCGTCGGACTGTTTGCCGTCATTCTGGCCACGTGCTTCCTCGTCGTCGCGGCCGCCGTGCGCGCGAGCGCGCGGCACGAGATCGGCGAGGAGCTCCGGCTCGCCGGCACCTTGTTCGTGCGGCAGCCCGAGTCCCGCAGCCAGCAGCTCGTCGCCGCCACTCGACCGCTCTCGGGCGACTTCGCGCTGAAGACGGCGGCGGCGACGGCGGATCAAGAAACCACGCGCTCCGTCCTCGCGAACCATCGCCAGCGGATCGAAGCGGACGTGCTGATGCTCGTGTCCCCGGAGGGCAGCATCGCTGCCGATACGCGCCAACCCGGCCGTCTCGGCGCAGCGTTCCCGCTGTCGCGTCTTCTGGAGGAAGCCGACCAGGCGGGCGAGGCGTCTCGGATCGTCGTGATCGACGGCGGTCTGTACCGGCTTGCGATCGTGCCCCTGCTCGCACCCGTCCCGATCGCCTGGCTCTGCGCAGGGTTCGCGATCGACGATCGAAGCGCCGCCGACCTGCGCCGGCTGACCGGGCTGCACGTGTCCTTCCTCCGCCGTCAGGATTCCGGCTTCACAGTGCACGCGTCGACCCTCGACGGCGCCGACCGGGACGAGCTACAGCGAGGGCTGGCGGCCGCCCGCACAGCAGGGGTGATCAAGCTCGGAGGCCACCGCGCGCCCGTGAGCTTTCCGAATCGCGACAACGTCCGGCACCACGTGTACCCATTCTCGTCCCCCAAGAAGTTCGAGCTCCCGCTCTACATCGGCACGCCGGCCGCACCCGTCCTGTTCGACAAGCCAGGCGTCGTCGCGCTCGGATGCAACATCCACGACTGGATGCTGGCCTATATCTACGTGGTGACCACGCCCTACTTTGCCAAGACGGCCGCCGACGGCAAGGCGCGTCTCGACGGGCTCACCCCCGGTACCTACGAGGCGCGCGTCTGGCAGCCGCGGATGCGCGGCGACATCGAGAAGACAGCGAAGCCGGTCACCCTCGCCGCCGGCGAGCCGGGACAAGTGGCGTTCGTCGTGTCGCTCAAGGCGGAGTGGCGCGCGCCGCGGGCGCCCGATTCCTACACCCGATTCCTACAAGGGAGCACAGGGAAGCTAGCTTTCCGGAAATGGTGGCTCAAGAAGCGCCCTTTCGATCAGTGATTGACCGGCCCAATCCTGGCCAAGAGAGCCCTAAGCTCCTGATCTTCCTCAAGATTCAAACTCGGTATCGGATTTGCCCCTATGGGCTGCCATGGACAACGTTAAGCGAGGCACCAGGGTCGAAGGCCAGGATCGGATCATCGAGCGCCATTTGCTCGGCTTGGGGGTCCTGCTTCTGACGGTGACGACGGGGTACCTGCTGTCCGGACTCTCGGGTGGGCGAGAGGCGCTTCCCACTGCACATCAGGCACGTGCCGCGAGCGCTCAAGCTGAGAGCACATCGGCCGACATGAACACCGACTCCGAGATCGCAATCGACGCGCACATCAGAGAGGTCGCCTCTCGATACGGGATGTCGGCGGAGCTCGTCGCCGCGGTCATTGAAGCGGAGTCCGAGTTCAACCCACGCGCCGTCTCCCGCCAGGGGGCGCAGGGGCTCATGCAGCTCATGCCCAAGACCGCCGCAACCCTGGGGGTGGACGATCCCTTCGATCCGCGAGCGAACATCGAGGCCGGCGTCCGGCATCTGCGCGCCCTCATGGATCGCTTCGGGAACAACCTGCCGCTCGTGCTCGCCGCCTATAACGCCGGCGAGCTCGCGGTCATCAAGCATCGCGGCGTCCCCCCGTATCGTGAGACGCGTGCGTACGTCAATCGCATCCTGAAAAGGCTCGACCGCGCCACCCCGGCCGTACGGCTCTAGTCCTCTGCTCCCTTCGCTCTGATATTCTGACGCGGATGGCGCGCGCGTTCGTGTCGCATTCCTCCCACTGGGGCGCCTTCGAGGCCGAGGTCGCGGACGGCACGGTCGTCGCGATCCGCCCCTATGGGCGCGACCCCGATCCCTCGCCGCTCCTCGGCAACATCGTCGACAGCCTGCGGCACCGGGCTCGGATCGCGCAGCCAATGATCCGTGCCGGCTGGTTCGACCGGGGCCCGGGCGCAGACGCGCGCCGCGGCGCGGAGCCGTTCGTGCCGGTCAGCTGGACGACGGCGATCGACCTGCTGGCGCGCGAGCTGCGGCGCGTCTACGACCAGTACGGGGGCGCGGGCGTGTACGGCGGCTCGTACGGCTGGAGCAGCGCCGGGCGCTTTCATCACGCGCAGAGCCAGCTCCACCGGTTTCTCAATTGCCTCGGCGGCTACGTGCGCGGCGAGCATAGCTACAGTAACGGCGCCCAGTCGGTCATCATGCCGCGCGTCGTCGGGTCGATGCGCGAGTTCCTGGACCGGGCGACGGCGTGGTCGGTGCTCGAGCGGCACACCGAGCTTTTCGTCTGCTTCGGCGGCATTCCGATCAAGAACACGATGGTGAGTCCCGGCGGCGCCAGCCGGCACCCGGCGCGCGACCACCTGCGTGCGGCGCGCGCCCGCCGTGCCGAGTTTGTGCTGGTGAGTCCGCTGCGCGACGATCTGCCCGGATTCGTCAGCGCCGAGTGGCTTTCGATCGTGCCGGGGAGCGACGTCGCCGTCATGCTCGCGCTCGCGTACACCCTCGTCGACGAGGGGTTGCACGACCGCGCGTTCCTCGAGCGCTACTCGGTTGGATTCGACCGCTTCGAGCGCTATCTGCTCGGCGCGGCGGACGGCTGTCCGAAGACGCCCGCGTGGGCCGAGCGGCTGTCCGAGATTCCCGCGGCAACGATCCGGGCGCTGGCGCGACGGATGGCCGCGAAGCGGACACTGATCAACGTGAACTACGCGCTCCAGCGCGTCGAGCACGGCGAGCAGGCGCCGTGGCTCGCCGTGACGCTGGCGGCGATGCTCGGCCAGATCGGGTTGCCGGGCGGGGGCTTCGGCCAGGGCTACGGCTCGCTCGGCTACATCGGTCGGGCGCCCCTGCGCGTCGGCCCGCCCACGTTGCCGCAAGGGCGCAACTCGGTCAGCGACTTCATTCCCTTCGCGCGGCTGGCGGACATGCTGCTGCATCCGGGTGAGCCGTTCGACTTCGACGGCCAGCGACTGACCTATCCCGAGATCCGCTTGGTCTACTGGTGCGGCGGGAACCCGTTCCACCACCATCAGCATCTCGCACGCCTGCGCAAGGCGCTCGCGCGGCCGCAGACGATCGTCGTGCACGATTCGTTCTGGACGCCGATGGCCCGCCACGCCGACATCGTGCTGCCGGCATCGATGACGCTCGAGCGGAACGACATCGGAGGCTCCCCGAATGACACGTGCCTGATCGCCATGCGCCAGGCGGTCGCGCCCTGGGGCGAGGCTCGAAGCGACTTCGCGATCTTCGCCGACCTCGCAGCCGCGCTCGGTGTCGGCGAGCGCTTCGGCGAAGGCCGGGACGAGATGGCCTGGCTGCGACACCTTTACGACGGCTGGCGCTCTCGCGTCGCGGACGACGGCGGCTCGGCGCCGCCGTTCGATGAGTTCTGGGAGGCCGGATTCCTCGACGTGCCCGGGGTCGACGAGGACCTGGTGCTGTTCAAGCAGTTCCGCGCCGACCCCGAGCGCATGCCCCTCGGGACGCCGAGTGGCAAGATCGAAATCTTCTCGGCGACCATCGACGGGTTCCGCTACGCGGACTGCCCGGGGCATCCGACCTGGCTCGAGCCCGCCGAGTGGCTCGGCGCACCGCTCGCCCGGCGCTACCCGCTCCACCTCGTCGCAAACAACCCGACAGCGCGCCTGCACAGCCAGCTCGACGTCGGCGCCTTCAGCCAGTCCACCAAGGTGCGAGGGCGCGAGCCGATCCGCATCCACCCCGCCGACGCCGCCGCGCGCGGCATCCGCAGCGGCGACGTGGTGCGCGTGTTCAACGACCGCGGGAGCTGCCTCGCCGGCGCCGTGCTGACCGACACCGTGCGCCCGCGCGTGGTGCAGCTCTCGACCGGCGCCTGGTACGACCCGCTCGACCCCGCCGACCCTGACGCGATGTGCGTCCACGGTAACCCGAACGTCCTCACGTTCGACCGCGGCACCTCGAAGCTCGCCCAGGGCTGTTCGGGCCAGCACGCTCTCGTGCAAGTCGAGCGATGGACAGGGCCGCTGCCGCCGATACGCGCGTATGATCCGCCGGCGCTCGAACGGCGCGGCGGGGTGTAGCGCTCACCGGGCTATTCCGGGCCCCGCCTCCGGGTGCTACGATACCGGCCAAGGGGAGGGCGATCATGGACATCAAGGGGATCATCGGGGTCAAGCACGTCGTCCTGAAGGTCCGAGATCTGGAGAAGGCCCGGCAGTTCTACTGCGGCGTGCTGGGCATGAAGCTCGGACAGTGGGATCCCGAGCGCGGCATGTTCCTGCGCTTCAACGACTACCACCACGACATCGCGATCTTCAAGACCGGTCCCGACGCCGATCCGCCGAAGAAGAACCAGGTGGGGCTCGTGCACGTCGCGCTGCTGGTCGACGGCCTGGAGACCGTGAAGGCGTGGTACGCGCGCTGCAAGTCGCTGGGCGTGCCCATCGTCGGCACGGCAGATCACGCCGTGACCAACAGCATGTACATCGAGGACCCGGAGGGTAACGTCCTCGAGATCTACTGCGAAGCGAAGGAGTACGACTGGCACACTCAAGGGATGGGCTTCATCAACAAGCCCATCAACCTCGAGCCGGCGGTGGCCGCCGCCAGCAGCTGAGACCCGGGGCTTACGTTCCGGCCTCCCATCTGCGGCTCCACTTCTCGTCGAAGGTCACGTCCTCTACGGCCCGGCGATTGGTGGGGCCGTGTCTGCTTGATCTCCTTCTCGAAGCCCCGCCGCGGGCGAGTCGTCAGCACGCTCGCCAGCCCCAGCCCGCGCGCGGCCAGTAGCATGTTCTGGACCGCCGGGTAGATGCTCGCGCCGCGGTTGATGTCGCTCGGAGAGCCATCGTGCTGCAGGCAGCAGAGGATCAGCACCGGCACCTCGTGCAGATGCTCGGCCAGGTGTTTGGCGGCGGGCATCGTTTCTCGCCATGGTCCTGGCTTCGGCCTCGTTTCCCGGGACTCTGTGGCCGGGTACCGGAGTGATGCGGTAGCGCTCCTGGATCCAGCGCTTCGTCTCCGGGTCTTTGATGACGATGAAGCGCCAGCGCTGCTGGTTGCCGCCGCTGGGCGCGCGGGTGCCCGCTTCCAGGACCGCTGCGTGTGCATCGCCTCGAAAAGGCCGAGCTCCTCAGCCATGCTCAGTCGAAGATGATGCCGCCGTCTACGTTGAATGACTGGCCGGTGATGTTGCGCGCGCCGGGCGAGGCGAGGAAGACCGCCAGCGCCGCGATGTCTTCGGGCTCGTTCGGGCGTCCGAGCGGGATGGCGGCGTTGCGCCGGCGCTCCATCTCCTCGACCGTCACCCCGTCGGCCGCCGCGCGCGTCCGCAAATTGGCGTCGGAGAGCGCGGTGAGCGTGGTGCCCGGGCAGATGGCGTTCACGTTGATGTTGTGCGGAGCGAGCTGGAGGGCCGCCATGCGCGTCATACTGATGACGGCGCCCTTGCTGCCGGCGTAGATCACGTTCGAGGCGCCGGTGAATCCCTTGCCCGCGATGGAGGCGATGTTCACGATGACACCGCTGCGTCGTGGGATCATCTCACGCGCGACCCGCTGCAAGCAGAAGAACACCCCTTTGCCGTTGACCCGCATGATGCGATCCCAGTCCTCTTCGGTGAGATCCATGATGTAGGCGCGGCGGGTGACGCCGGCGTTGTTCACGAGGATATCGACCTGGCCGAACGTGTCGGCGGCCTGACGGGCCATCCCGTCGATGCTCTTGAGGTCCCCGACGTCAGCGCCGAGAGCCAGCCCCTTGCGCCCGAGCGCGCTGACAGCGTCGGCCGTCGCCTTGACAGCCCCCTGGTCGACGTCGACGGCGACCACGTGCGCCCCGGCGCGCGCCAGAGCCAGCGCCGTCGCGCGGCCGATGCCGCGCGCGGCGCCGGTGACGATCGCAACTCGATCCGTGAGCGGCTGGCCGGCGTCGGCCATCGCTATGTCCCGGGTGGGGTCAGGAGCTCCGGGATCACCCACTTGGGCGGGCGGCCCGAGGCGACGCGCTGGATGTTGTCGAACCCGTTGCGGAACCGGGCGGTCCAGTTCTCCCAGGTCGGCCCGGCCGAGTGCGGCGTGAGGGTGACGTTCTTCAGCGCGTAGAGCGGGTGATTCGGCTTCGCCGGCTCCTCGACCAGCACGTCGAGCCCGGCCGCCAGGATCTGCCCTTCCGTCAGCGCCTTGTGAAGAGCGGTCTCGTCCACGACCGGGCCGCGACAGGTGTTGACGAGGATGGCGCTCTTCTTCATCATCGCGAGCTCACGCGCGCCGATGAGATTGCGCGTGCTGTCGTCCAGCGGCACGTGCAGGGTCACGACGTCCGAGGTGCGGAGGAGCTCGGTGAACAGGACGAAGCGCAGGCCGAGGGCGTCCTCCTGGTCCTCGGTGAGCCGCGCGATGTCGTAGTACTGGATGTTCATGTCGAACGCGTGCGCGAGCCGGGCGACCTTCTTGCCGATGTTGCCGAGACCGACGATGCCGAGCGTCTTGCCGTGGAGCTCGAACACCCGCGAGTCGACATGGTTGCCCACGCGCCACTTGCCGGAGACCACATCGTTGTGGAACACGACCAGCCGCTTCAGGACCGCGAGCATCAGCATGATCGCGTGCTCCGAGACGGCGATCGCGTTGGCGCCGCCGTTGTTGGCGACCGGCACCTTCGCCTTCCGCGCCGACTCGATGTCCACGCGGTCGTAGCCGGCGCTGAGGAGCTGGACCAGCTTCAGCTTGGGCGCCGACCGGAAGAACTCGCCGCCGATCGGGCGACCGAGCCCCATGACGTACTCCGCGTCCTTGACCGCGTCGTAGAACGCCGGGGTGTCCTGGTCGACCACCACGAGCTCGAAGCCGGGAGGCGTGAGCAATTTCGCGATGTCGAGGATCGCGTCGGGTTGTTTGGGAATGAAGACGATCTTGGTCGCCATGTCCGGCTCCTTTTGCGGTTTGACGAGGCGGTTACGCCAGTGGAACGGTCGCCGTCACGCAGATCTGGTTGCCGAGAACGCGCGTCGTGTGTCCCTTGCCCGTCGTGTCCTCGACGAGTCGCGCGTCGCCCGGGCCGAACACGTGCTTCGAGCCGTCGCCAAGGCCGATCTCGAGCTGTCCGGAGAGAATGATCACGAACTGGCGGCGAGGGGCCGGATGCCAGTCGAGGAACTGGCCGGCGGGCCACTCCCGAAACGAGATCTGACTCGCGGCGAGCCCCTTCAGCCAGTCGGGCTTGGCCTTGAGGTCGATCGTCTCGATGTGCGCTTGCTGGTCCGCGCCCGCGTACAGCCGGAATGTCCCCATCGCGCCCTCCACTCTCAAAGTCGCCTCGGACGGCGGGGCCCCAGCCCCCGCGTTGCCCAAATGTCCACACTCGTCGTCGTGGCCGGAACCGGAGGGGATGCTAGCATAGAAGCCGACCCATGACCGGCCGCATGCCGGGACCGACGTCCCACACGTTCTTCTCGCAGCGCCTGCGCCTTCACTACGTCGACTGGGGCAATCCGACGAAGGCGCCCCTGGTCTTCCTGCACGGCGGGCGCGACCACTGCCGGAACTGGGACTGGGCCGCCGCGGCGTTGCGGGACGACTGGCACATCATCGCGCCCGATCTCCGCGGGCACGGCGACAGCCAGTGGTCGACCGACGGCAGTTACACCCTGGCGGGCTACATCTACGACCTGGTCCAGCTCATCCATCAGCAGCGCCTGGCTCCCGTGACGATCATCGCCCACTCGCTCGGCGGCCAGATCGCCTTACGCTACGCCGGCATTTACCCGAAGACCGTGGCCCGGCTGGTGTCCATCGAGGGGCTCGGCCCGCCACCCGCATGGCTCGCGCAGGCCGCCTCGAAGACGATCGTCGAGCGCATGGAGGGGTGGATCGCCGAGCAGCGCAATCTCGCCGGCCGACTGCCCCGTCGCTACGCCTCGATCGAGGACGCCTTCCGGCGCATGCAGGAGGAGAACCCGCACCTCACGGCCGAGCAGGCCCGGCACCTGACCGTGCACGGCGTCAATCAGAACGAGGACGGGACGTACAGCTGGAAGTTCGACAACTACGTGCGCGCGTGGCCGCCCTACGACATGCGCGGCCGCGACATCCAGCTTCTCTGGTCGCGGATCGAATGCCCCACGCTCCTGATGTACGGCAAGGAAAGCCGGGCGGGCAATCCGGCCGAAGACGGCCGGGCCCGGCATTTCCGCCACGCCCAGGTCGTCGGCGTCGAAGGCGCCGGCCACTGGCTCCATCACGACCGCCTCGACAACTTCCTGAAAATCATCCGCACCTTCCTCACCCCCGACAAGACAGTGCGATAGACGCGTGGGTGGATAGACGGCGGCGGTGGGGTCACAGGACCCGTTCTCGTCAGGGCGGCGACGGGCGCGTGCCGCGTGGTCGGGCGACCCCTTCCCCGACCCCCCGCCTGACTGCGGCACCCGCCCGCCGGCCAGGAAACGCTAACGCGACTCGGAAGTCTGCCGCAAGAATCCGACGAGCTCGACCTCCACGTCATCGGCAGAGCCGGCCGCGGTCCGACAGGTTCCGGCGACCAGGAACGTGACGATCAGGACCGCTGCGGCAACCCGCTGTCCGACCACCACGCTATCATCCCCCAGATTGACGTTGCGGCGAGGGCCCCGACACAGGCATCCTCGGGGCCGTGTGGATCGCGGTAGAGCAACGCAAGCACTGAGGGCTCGGGCCTGAATGGCCCGACAGAAAGCGAGGACGCCTGTGCCACAGCGGCTCGAGGGGTTGGAGCGGTTGGCCGTCCTGATCCTGCGTCTCTTCCTGGGCTTCGTCTTCGTGATGCACGGATCTCAGAAGCTCCTGGGCGCGTTCGGCGGCAGCGGTGTCCCGGGCTTCGCCGGCCAGCTCGCGAAGTACGGAATCGAGCCGCACCTCCTCTGGGCCTGGGTCGTGGCCATCACCGAGTTCGTCGGCGGCATCTGCATCTTCTTCGGGTTCCTGACCCGCTTCTGGGCGGCGGGACTCGTGATCGACATGACGGTCGCGGTGGTCAAGGTGCATCTGGTCAACGGTTTCTTCTGGAGCAACCGTGGCTTCGAGTTCGTGCTCACCCTCGGGGTCATCGCCCTGGTGTTGCTGATGACGGGGCCCGGCTCTCTCTCGATGGACCGGGCCATCGGGATCGAAAAGCGCGCGACCTGAGCCGGCGAAAATCCAGCGTACGCCGGTGAACCCACTGCTCGAAGCGAGGGCGATCAGCAGGAGTTTCGGCGGGGTTCAGGCCCTCGATCGCATCGAGCTCTCCGTGAACGGCGGAGAAGTGCTCGGGCTCATCGGCCCGAACGGCGCCGGGAAGACCACGCTGTTCAACGTCATCTGCGGCCTCAGACCCACGGCGGGACGCGTACTGTTCAAGGGGGAGGACATCACCGGCCTCCCGCCGCATCAGATCTGCCGGCGCGGGATCGCGCGGACTTTCCAGCTCACCCGCCCGTTCGCCGAGCTCTGCGTTCGCGACAACATCGCCGCGGCGGTGCTGTTCGGCCGGAATCCCCGACGCGTCACCGGTCTGCACGAGGCGCGGCGAACGGCCGACCTCGTCCTGAGCTCGGTCAAGCTCGACCGGCGCAGGGACGCGCGGGCAGGAGAGCTCCTGTTCTCCGAGCGTCGCCGGCTCGAGCTGGCCCGGGCCCTGGCGACGAGTCCCGAGCTCCTGTTGCTCGACGAGGTGATGGCCGGGCTCACCGTCGGCGAGGCGCAGGAGATGGTCGAGATCTTGGGCGTGCTCAGGCGAGAATTCTCGCTCACCCTGCTGGTCATCGAGCACGTCATGAAAGTGGTGATGACGATGTGCGACCGCATCGTCGTCCTCGATCACGGCGAGAAGCTCGCCGAAGGCACGCCCGAGATGGTGGCCGGCCACCGGGCGGTCATCGACGCCTATCTCGGAGTGGCGAGTGCTTAGAGTCCAGGACATCGACGTCTTCTATGGTCCGGTCCCGGCGCTTCACGCAGTGCGCCTGGAGGTCCAGGCCGGTGAGACGGTGTGCCTGCTGGGGCCGAACGGCGCGGGGAAAACCACGACCGTCAGGGCCATCATCGGCCTCCTCACGCCGCGGGCCGGCCGCATCTCCTTGAACGGCTCGGACATCACCGGCTTGCCCCCGCACCGCACCGTCGGCCTGGGCGTGAGCCTCGCGCCCGAGGGCCGGCTGCTCTTCCCGGACATGTCGGTCGAGGAAAACCTCGAGCTGGGAGCTTCGCCTCCGCGAGCGCGCGCCCAGAAGCGCGACGCGCGGGAGTGGGTCTATTCGCTGTTTCCACGCCTGCAGGCGCGGCGCGGCCAGCCCGCCGGCACGCTCAGCGGTGGGGAGCAGCAGATGGTGGCCATCGGCCGCGCGCTGATGGCGAAGCCCGAGCTTTTGATCCTGGACGAGCCGTCACTCGGGCTCTCGCCGCTCCTGGTGCAGGAGCTGTTTCGGGTCCTGAAGGCGCTCAACGAGCAGGGGCTGAGCATTCTGCTGGTGGAGCAGAACGTCGTGCAGGCCCTGAAGATCTCCGACCGGGCCTACGTGCTGGAATCGGGGAAGATCGTCATGCAGGGCACGAGCGCGGAGCTCGGGAGCTCCGAGAGCATCAGGAAGTCTTACCTGGGAATCTGATCGCGCGCGGCCATGTGAAGGAGGACGGACATGCGAATGAGATCTCGCGTACGCGGTCTCGGTCTGATGGTGGTGGTGAGCGCGCTCTTCGCCGGCTCCCACGTCTTCGCCCCCGACGCTCGCGCCCAGGCTCGAGAAATCAAGATCGGGGGCACGATGGCGGTCACCGGCACCTTTTCAGTCGAGTGGGGGCCCACCGCCAAGAACTTCATGGAGGAGTGGGCCAAGATGATGAACGAGCGCGGGGGCGTCTTCGTGAAGGAGGCGAACGCCAAGCTCCCGATCAAGCTCATCCTCTACGACGACGGGAGCAGCGCCGATCGCGCAGTGGAGCTCTACGAGCGGCTGGCCACCACCGACAAGGTCGACTTCTTCACGGGTCCCGCGACCAGCCCCATTACGATCAAGGCCTCGACCATCGCGGAGAAGTACGGCATCCCCATGGTCACCGCGGCTCAAGACAGTGGCGGTCATCCAGGAGAACACGCCGCACACGATGGACGTAGGATGGGGCGGCATCAATCGGGCGAACATCGCCGGCCTGACGGTGGTGGCCACCGAGACGGTGCCGCCGAACGCGGCGGACTTCTCGGCGATCATCGGCAAGCTGAAGGCGTTGAATCCCGACCTGGTTTACGTAGCGACCTGGGCCGGCACCGGGGCCGCCTTCGCCAAGCAGGCCTTCGAGCTCGGCCTGAAGCCGAAGGAGCTCCACATTCCCCACAGCACCATCACCGAGAAGTACTACTCGATGGTTGGCGCCAGCATCGGCGAAGGCATCACCGGGACCACACACGAGGCGCACTTCAGGAAGGGAGACAGGGACGCGTACTTCGCGCTGCGAAAGAGAGTCGGCCTGAGCGGGTTCGATGCGGGGTGGACGTCGCTCCGCTTCATCGCCCTCGAGGCGCTGACGAAGGCCATCGAACGGGCCGGCAGCCTGGACCGCGCCAAGGTGATGGCGGCCCTCCGAGATCTCAAGTACGAGACCCTGCACGGCCAGCTCGCGTTCAGCTTCGGCGTTGAGGTGGCGGGGAAGAAGGTCGACGGAGTCGGCAACAAGATGGTCTACCCGGCGCAGTGGCAGAACGGAAAGATCGAAGTGATCTGGCCGGCCGAGGTGGCCACCGCCAAGTATCGTCCGCGCCAGTAGCCGGGCGCTCGATCGGGGATCATGGCGCGCGCGCTGGAGCTGATCATCAGCGGGTTGTCCCTGGGCGGCATCTACGCCCTGCTCGCATTCGCCATGTCCCTGACCATCAGCACGACCCGCGTGCTGAACGTCGCCCACGGGGTCTTCTTCGTCTGGGGCGGCGCCTTCTTCGTGATCCTCTCCCAGCGTCTCAATCTCCATCCGGCGCTGTCACTGCTGATCCTCACCGCGCTCTTCTTCGGTTTCGCTCTGCTGTTCGAGTGGGGCATCGTGCGCTCGCTGCTGGGGCGAAGCGTTCACCTGCTGCTGACGGGCAGCATCATGGCGACGTTCGGGCTGGGTCTCTCGATGGAGAGCGCGCTCGGATACTCGTGGGTCACCTTCGTCGATCCCTATCCGGTCTTCTCGTCGTCCCTCGCGATGTTCCCCGTCACCCTGGGCGGGGTCTCCCTCTCGGGCAGCCGGCTCGTCATCCTCGCCTTCGTCCTTCTGATGGTCACGGGCTTTCACCTCTTTCTCCAGAAGACGTTCCTGGGCAAGGGGGCGCGCGCGATGGCCCAGAACTTCGACGGGTTTCTCGTGATCGGGCTCAATCCGTACCGGCTCTCGATGATTCTGTTCACGCTGGCCATCGTTGCCACGGCCATCTCCGGCGCGTTCTACGTCCTGGCGGTGCCGCTGAATCCCTACGAAGGGCTGCCGCTGACCCTCAAGGCGTTCACGGTCGTGATCCTGGCCGGCGTGGGAAATCTGCCGGCCACCCTCGTGGCGGGGACCGTGCTGGGCCTCGCCGAGGTCATCACAAGTCAGTTCCTCGGCTCCGTCTGGGCGCCGGCCGTGAGCCTGACCATCCTGTTCCTGGTTCTCGTGTTCAAGCCCACCGGCTTCTTCGGAAAGGGTGTCTATTGAGACCGACGAGCGGACGCGCGACCGCCGCGACGGCAGGCGTCATCGCGACGCTGGGCGCGCTCCCGCTCTTTCTCTCGTCGACCTGGCTCCTGGTGATGTTCCTGAGCTTCGTGTGGCTGATCCTGACGGCGAATTACGACGTGCTGGACGGCTTCCTCGGCCACATCAACCTGGGCCAGGGCGCCTTTTTCGGACTCGGGGCGTACGTGGCCACCATGCTGCTGAATATCCCGAGCGTTCAGCAGCTGGGCGCTCTCACGCACGTGGTCATCACCGTGTCCGCGCTCGCCGCCGCAGCGCTCTTCGCCGCCGTGATGGCATTCCCTCTCTTCCGACTCAAGGGCCTGTACTTCGCCATCGGGACACTGATCCTGATCTTTCTGCTCCAGGTCCTGGCCCTGAACCTCGGGCCGCTGACGGGCGGATCCTACGGCCTCTACGTGCCCCCGGCGTTCTTCATGAGCACGTTCGTCGCCTACTATCTGGCGCTCGGCGTCGCGATCGTCTCGGTGGCCCTCAACTTCTACCTGTCCCGGAGTACCCTGGGCCTGGCCTTCCGCTGCATCAAGGAGGACGAGGGCGCCGCTCACGCGATCGGGCTCAACCTCATGAAGTACAAGAGCATCGCCATCGTGATCAGCAGCCTTCCCAGCGCGGCGGCCGGCGTGCTGTTCGCCCTGAACTCCGGGTTCATCGATCCGAATATCGCCCTGGGGGTGGAACGAAGCCTCCTGCCACCCCTGATGGCCCTCATGGGCGGCACCGGCACCGTCCTCGGGCCGGTCTTCGGCACCGCGATCATCCGGATCATCGAGACCGTTTTCTTCCACTACCTGCGGCTGCCGGTTCCGTCTATGCTCTTCTTCGGGATCACTTTGCTGGCGGTGGCCCTGGTGATCCCAGAGGGACTGTTGAAGTCTCCGCGGATGAAGCGCCTGGCCCTGTTCAGGGCCCTGGCGTCGTAGGATGGGCGGGCACTCACACTCGAGGAGGGAGCGAACGATGGCGTCGAACGGTGATCGCTACAACGTCGGTGGTGTGCTCCTACCGCGACCCTTCAAGATCCGGCGGCTGGGCCATTTCGGCTTCAACGCGGTCAAGATGGACGAGTCGCGGGACTTCTACGGAGGGCTGCTCGGCTTCAAGCACTCGGACATCCTGGACTTCGGCAAGATGCCGTGGGCGCCCAAGGGCGCCGACCTCGGCGATACGCGCGGCTACTTCATGCGCTACGGAACAGACCATCACGCGTTCGTGCTCTTCAACAAGCGGGTGCTGGACCACCGGCCGGATCGGAAGTTCGCGCCGGAGGTGACCGTCAACCAGATCACCTGGCAGTGCGGCAGCCTCAAGGAGATCATGGACGCCCACACCTACTTTCAGAACCACGGGATCCCCATCCAGCGCGTGGGACGCGACATGCCCGGCAGCAACTGGCATGTGTACGTGTACGATCCCGACGGCCACACCATCGAGCTCTACTACGGCATCGAGCAGATCGGCTGGAACCAGCTGAGCAAGCCCACCGAGATGTACTACCGCGGCTTCCGCGAGAAGCCGTCGCTGCCGCAGGTTTCCGAGATCGCCGAGGTGGCCGAGGCGCTGGACAAGGGCATCGACGTCCTCTCCGGCAACCGTACTCGCGAGGCCCTACCCGAGACCTACGAGGTGGAAGGCGTGCTGCTGCCGCGGCCGTTCAAGATCACCAAGATCGGTCCGGTGAGCCTCTTCGTGGCCGACGTGGCGCGTGCCGAGGCGTTCTATTGCGGTCACCTCGGCTTCGTGAAGAGCGAGGAAGCCACCTATCGCGGCTCGCGCTGCGTGTTCCTGCGCGCGGGCGCGGAACATCACAGCGTCGGGCTCTTCCCCAAAGAGCTCCGGCGCACGCTCGGCCTCTCCGAGCACACGAGCTGCATGTCGTTCGGCGTCGAGGTCGGGAGCTACACCCAGCTGCGCGAGGCCGTGGCCTTCTTGAAATCCCACGGCGTGACGTTCGTCGACTCGATACCGCCGGAGCTCCATCCCGGCATCGATTACGCGGCGTTCGCGAAGGACCCCGACGGCCACTGCATCCAGCTCTACTACTACATGGAGCAGGTCGGCTGGGATGGGAAGGTTCGGCCCGCCAGTCAGCGGCGCGTCGTGCAGTCGGTGTGGCCGGAGGCCCTGGAGCCGCTCTCCGACACCTACGTCGATCAGGTGTTCCAGGGGCCGCTGGGCTAGTCTTCCAAGACGAGGCTGGAGGGAGGCGTCCAATGAAGTTCGGATATTTTACGCTGACCGACAATCCGCCGGCCTACGGGCCGGGCCGGCGCGACCCCAACCGGTTTCTCCTGGAAGTCGCCGAGGAATGCGTCGAGGCTGAAGCGATGGGCTACCACAGCGCCTGGGTCCCGGAACACCACTTCGGTCGCTTCGGCGTGCTGCCCTCGCCCACCATGATGCTGACGCACATCGCCAACCGCACCAGGACGCTCAAGCTCGGGCCCGCCACGGTCGTGCTTCCCATCAACCACCCCTTGCGGATGGTGGAAGAGTTCAACCTGCTGGACCTCTTGAGCGACGGGCGCGCCGTGTTCTCGGCGGGGCGCGGCTACGACCAGGGCGAGTACACGCCGTTCGGCGCGTCGTTCGAGAACAGCCGCGCCGTGTTCGACGAGCAGATGGAATACATGATGGCGGCGTGGCGGCAGTCGCCCTTCGAGTTCCATGGCCGATACTACTCGACGCCCGAGCCCCTCACGATCGTCCCGCGGCCGGTGCAGCGGCCGCACCCCGAGGTGTACGTGGCGTGCTTCTCGAAGCCGTCGATCGAGCTGGCCGCCCGGCTGCGCGTCCACACGATCTTCGCGCCGTTCGCCGCCGCGATGCTGTTCGGCTCGGTCCAGGAGGCGGCGCGCGAGAGCAAGCGCATGGCCATCGAGGCCGGCCATCCGGACCCTAAAGTCATGTGCAGCTATTTCGTGTCCGTCGCTCACAGTCCATCCGAGGCCGATCGCGCGCGCGAGCGTCTGCTGCACTACCTTCACAGCATCCTGCCCGTGCTTCCGAGCGACCGGAGCACGGCCCCGCCCCACATCGCCTACTTCGTGGACATCGTCGAGCGGCTCAAAGCCATGAAGCCGAGCCAGCTGGGCGACCGGAGCATCGTCACCGGTGACGTCGAGCACTGCATCGAGGTGCTGAAGCGATGCGAGGCAGGCGGCCTCTCCGAGGTCATCCTGTACTTCAACTTCGGCGAGCTGAGCCATCGCGACACGCTCGCGGCGATGGAACGCTTCGCCAAGGAAGTGATGCCGCATTTCGCCGAAAGGAACGAACCCGTCGTCGCAGGGAGGGCGTCATGAATGCCGGTTCGAGCCGTCCCGTCGCCCAGGTGGGCAGCGATCCGAAGCTGGTCGCGTTCAGCGAGGCCGCGCACCGCCACGCGCTGATGCCGGGCTGGGAATTCCAGGGCGGTATGGCCACCGCGCCGGTCCCGGCCGAGCAGGCGTACCGCTGGAGCTGGAGCGAGGTCCTCCGTCCGATGATGGTGAAGGCGTACGACGTCGTGGACCCGGTCAAGGCCGAGCGTCGCAACCTGATCATGGCCAATCCCGGTCTCAAGCGCGCCGCCACGACCGAGACCCTGATCGCCGCGATCCAGGGCGTGCTCCCGGGCGAGATCGCTCCGGCGCACCGCCACACCGCCGGGGCACTCAGGTTCATGATCGAAGGGCGCGGCTCGGCCACGACCGTCGACGGCGAGCCCTGCTACATGGACCCTGCGAGCCTGATCCTCACGCCTCAGTGGTGCTGGCACGATCACGCCAACGAGACCGACCAACCCGTCATCTGGCTCGACGTCCTCGATGTGCCCTTCATCGTGGGGATCAACCAGTGGTTCTGGGAGCCGTTCCCCCACGAGATCCAGCCGCGGTCGCGTCCTCGGGGCGGAAATCTCAAACGGTTTGGCGCCGGCATCGTCCGGCCGGTCGGTCCGCGCGTCCACGACGGCCCCTCGCCGCTCCTGGTCTACCCGTGGGATCGCGCCGAGGCGGCGCTCGCCGAGCTGGCCGAGCTCGACACGAGCGACGGCGGGGTGATCGTCGAGTACAACAACCCCGTGACGGGCGGCCCGGTGCTTCCGACCATCGCCTGCTACGCCCACATGCTCCGGCCGGGCGGTGTGACTCGCGCGCGCCGGACGAACGCGAGCGCCATCGTGCACGTCGTCCGGGGTCGCGGCCGCACGATCGTCGGCGATCAGAAGCTCGAGTGGGAGACCGGTGACTGCCTGGCCGTTCCGCACTGGACCTGGGTGCAGCACGAGAACCGGTCGGCCACCGAGCCCGCGTTCCTCTTCAGCTCGACCGACACGCCGATCCTCGAGGCGTTCGGCATCTATCGTGAGGAGCACGCCCCGGACCCCTCGTGATGAAGTTCGGCCTCAACTTCTTCCCGTCGTTCCGGGCGAGCGACTATTCGACGGCGGAGTACTTCGCCCAGTGCCTGCGCCTCGCGGAGCGCGCCGACCAGCTCGGGTTCAATTCGATCAAGACGGTCGAGCACTATTTCTTCGACTACGGCGGCCACTCGCCGAATCCGGTCGTGTTCCTGTCGGCCGTCGCGGCCCGCACCCAGCGAATCCGCCCGATCACCGGCGCCGTCATTCCGGCATTCAACCACCCCGTCAAGCTCGCCGCGGAGCTGGCGGTGCTGGACAACATCAGCAACGGCCGCCTCGACGTGGGCTTCGGCCGTGCGTTCATCCCGAAGGAGTTCGAGGTGTTCGGGGTGAGCATGGAGGAAAGCCGCGCGCGCTTCGAGGAAGGCATCGACATCGTCACCAGGCTCTGGACCGAGGACCGCGTGTCCTACGAGGGCAAGTTTCACCGGTTTCGCGACGTCCACCTGAAGCCGCGTCCGGTCCAGAAGCCTCACCCGCCCATCTGGGTCGCCTCGGTCGCGTCGGTCGAGTCGTTCATCTGGGCGGGCCAGCGCGGTTACCACGTGATGATCGTGCCCTACGCCGGGAGCATCCAGAAGGTGCGGGACATGGTCCGCGCCTACCGCCAGGCCTGGCGCGAGGCCGGGCACCCGCCGGGCACGGAGCAGGTGCAGAGCTCGCTGCACTGCTACGTGGCCGAGACGCACCGCGAGGCCGTCGAGGGCGCGAAGCCGCGCATCGAGCGCTACATCGAGGTCTTCAGCGAAGCCGTGAGCGCGTGGGCGACCCATCAATCCGCTCAGTACGCGAACTACGGCAAGATGGTCGAGTCCATCGCCAGGACGACCATCGAGTCGATGCTGGAGGACCGTCAGGCGCTGATCGGGACGCCGGAGGAAGTGATCGAGCAGCTCGAGTACCACATCGACGTCTTCGGCGAGTTCGAGCCCTCCATGCAGATCAACTTCGGCGGGATCGGCGACAAGGAGGCGCTGCGGACGCTCGAGCTCTTCGCCAGCCGCGTCATGCCCACCGTCCTCTCGTGGAGCGCGCGTCGGTGAGGAAGCTCAGCGGTCACGGGTACTTCTTCCGAGCGGAGCTCCAGGCCCACTTCGCGTCGTTGGTGGACCAGCGTCGCGACGACCCGGACTTCTGGGGGCGACCCGGACTCTCGCTCCGGCGGACGCTCGCTTCACACACCGTCGCACGGCGAAGCGTTCCTGGCGGTCATGTTGAACAAAATGAAGTCAGGCGTGTTCATCATGGACGAGCCTGAATCTGCGCTCTCGCCGCAGCGACAGCTCGCGCTGCTCGCCCGCATGGCGCAGTTGGTCGCCGCCGGCCGGACCCAGTTCGTCATCGCCACTCACTCACCCATCCGGCGACGAGACTCCACTCAGTACCGTCAGGCTCGAAGACACGTCTCACTACCAGATCACGCGTGGGACACTCGAGGCGCCCGAGCGATACTGGCGTCAGCTCCTGACAGAAACCGAGGAGGCCACATGATCACCGCGACCGTGCGCTACAAGCTGCCGCCGCATATCGACTACGCAGCCTGCCGAGAGCATTTTCATAAGATTGCCCCCGGGTTCCAGCAGGTGAAGGGCCTGATCAGCAAACACTTCATTTGGAGCGAAAGCGGCTGGGCGGGCGGCGTCTACCAGTGGGAAACTCTCGACGACGCAAGGACGTTCTACGGTGGGCCGTGGCTCGCCGGGATTGTCGAGCGCTACGGCATGCGCCCGCACATCGAGTTCTACGAGGTGTTCGCGCTGACCGACAACGCACGCGGCACGGTCGAGTTGTTCAAGGAACCGCTGCTGCGGCACGCGACCACGCGGTGGTAGTCATTCAGGAACCTCGGAGAACAGGCCGCGCGCCACCGCCTTCGCTCAGTCACCCCCCGCCCCCGCCGCGGCCTTCGACGCCAATCCCGTGCTCGTATCGGCCAGCACCTCGCGGTGTCCGATGCCCAGCGTCTTGATCCACCGCTGCTGTCCCAGGGTCAGCGCGATGAAGAAGCCGAGCTCGACCAGCTCGGGGTTGGAGAAATGCTGGCGCAGCTTCGTCCACAGCGCGTCGTCCGCGATCTCGGCGTTCCAGACGATGGCGCTGGCGTAGGTGAGGGCCACCTTCTCCCGGTCGGTGAACTTCGGCGAGTCGGCGAAATGCAGGAGGTCGTCGTACTTGTCCTCCGTCAACCCTTTCCGTCCGGCCTGGACGGAACGCTGGACCCCTCAGTATTCGCACTCGATCGACTTCGAGACGTACACCCGGCAGAGCTCCTTGATGGCGTGATCGCAGACGCCCTGCCGGAACGTGAGCTCCCAGGCCTGCGAGAAGGCGCGGATGACGCTTGGATTGTTCGCGCGGATCGCCTGGCTCTCCGGCCGCGGCGTTCCCTCGCGGCGGGCGCGTTCCAGGTAGTCCAGAATCTCCGGGTCGGTCACCGCCGACGGATCGACGTAAGGGATGTGTGGCATGTGTCCCCTCCTCTCGTGGGCTACCACACGCTCTTGCCGCCGAAGCGACGCTCCCAGCGCGGGATGACCTCTTTGTTGTAGACGTTGTCGGGCACTTCGCCGCGCAGAGCGTGCAGCACGGACTCGGTCGCCCACTGGATGCCCGGGCCGAGCCCGCTTCCCACGTTGGACGAGACCATGTGGGGCGAGAGCAACACCTTGTCGCCGAGATTGCGCAGCTGGCTGTCGAGCGCCAGCGGCTCCTCCTCGAACACGTCGAGCGCGGCGCCGCCGATCTGTCCCTTGAGCAGGGCCTCGATGAGCGCCGGCTCCTGCACGCAGGGGCCGCGCGAGGTGTTGATCAGGATCGCCTCGCGCTTCATCAGCGCGAGCTGCTCGACCCCGATCATGTGCCGGGTCTCCCGCGTCAGCACGACGTGCAGGCTCACCACGTCCGACTCGCGGAGCAGCGTCGGCAGATCCACGCGGGCCACGCCGTGCTCCGTGAACTTGCTCTCGGGCACGTACGGGTCGGTGGCCAGGATCCTCATCTTCCACGGACGCATCAGGGTGGCGATGCGGCTGCCGATCCTGCCGAGACCGATCAGGCCGATGGTGATGCCCGCGTAGCCGTCGGCGCGGGAGCCGAAGTACGTCCCCTGGAGCTGTTGATCCCGCCAGGTTCCGTTGTTTTTAAGGTGCCGGTCGCGCTCCCGGACTTTCTTCAGCAAGGTGAGCATGGCGGTGATCGTGCCTTCGGCCACGCCACCCCAGTTCGATTCGGTCGGGCCGTGGCAGACCAGGATCCCCATATCCGTCGCCGCCTCGACGTCCACGTCGTCGACGCCGATCGTGTATTTGGCGACGATCCGGAGGTCGGGCGAGCTCTCCATGATCTTCCGGCTGATGGGGACGTTCCGGATGGACGTCCCCATGAGGGCGTGGGTCCCCTGCGCCATGCGGATCAGCTCGGGCTCGCTGTTGCCCTGCGGCGTGTCCCAGGAGGCTTTCCCCAAGCGCAGCTCACATCCCTCCGCCTCGAGTCTCTTGTGGCTGTCTCGCGCTTCGTCGACAGGGGCGAAAATGAACACCGTCGCGGCCGCCATCACACGGTTCCTCCTGGGTCAGCGCAGCTTGCCATTGCCCGTCACGTCGGCCAGAATCCGGGTGGTTCGGCCCTCGGGCACCGAAGGGCTGACCGCTTGATACCGAGCGCGGGACTGAGCTGTCAAGGGGTTATCGGACCCCGAGGAGGCCGCGATGGTCGAGTTCAGTGTGAACGATGCCGACGGCCACATCACCGAGACGACGGAGCAGCTCCGCCCGTACTTCGACGGAACGCAGGGTGACCGCGGTCGGTGGGCCGGGCGCCGCTCCTATTACCCGGAGGACGGCTGGGACCGCTCCCTCGGCGGGAAGCTGGGGAGCAGCGTGAACGACGCGAAATCCTGGCTCAAGCTCATGGACGAGGGCGGCATCGAGTCGACCGTCCTCTATCCGACAGGCGGGCTCGCCATCGGGTGGGTGCGCGAGCCCGACTTCGCGGTGGCGCTCTGTCGCGCCTACAACAACTTCCTCCACCAGGAATTCCTGACCGTGAGCCCGCGGCTGAAGGGGGTGGCGCTGCTCCCGTTCCAGGACGTGCCCGAGGCGGTGAAGGAGCTGCGCCGGGCGGTCACCGAGCTCGGGATGTCGGGCGCGTTCGCGCCGGCGGTCGGGCTCCGATTGCCGCTCGGACACCCGGACTTTCACCCGATCTACGCGGAGGCGGAGCGGCTCGGATCGATGGTGGCGTGTCACGCCACCGTCCGGGGCCCGCACTTCTTCGGCGCCGACGGCTTCGACAAGTTCATCGAGGTGCACACGCTGTCTCATCCCGTGGCCCAGATGATCCAGCTCACCGGCATGATCTTCGAAGGCGTGCCGGAGAAGTATCCGAGTCTCCGGATCGGCTTCATGGAGGCGGGGTGCTCCTGGCTCCCGTTCTGGATGGACCGCATGGACGAGGAGTGGGCCAAGCGCGCCGTCGAAGCACCACTGTGTCGGAAGAAGCCCAGCGACTATCTCCGATCCGGACAGCTCTTCTTCGCCGCCGAGGGGGACGAGAAGTCCGTGCCCGAGGTCGTGCGCCGGCTGGGCAACGACATCATCTTCTATGCGAGCGACGTGCCCCACTGGGATCACGACTTTCCCGAGAACATTCACGAGCTCGCCACCCGCGAAGACCTGAGCGTGGAGTCGAAGCGCAAGATCCTCTACCTGAACACCCGGCGGCTCTACGAGCTCGCCCCGGTCGGCCAGGTCAGGTCCGGGCGCTGAGCAGGTCGCCGCAGTCCGCCCGCACGGCCCAGTACTCCCACGCCCGCCACATGGCCGGATCGTCGGGCTTCATGGACGCGTGCGCCTCGATCTCTCCGCGCGACAGCGCCTTGACCTCGCCGAGGCGCAACGCGTCCAGGAGCACCCGGGCGTTGACCGGCATGTAGACACCGATCCGGACGGCCTCGGGGAGCGAGCGCCCGGCCGCGACGAACCCGTGCCCCCGCATCAAGGCGACACGCTCGCCACCGAGACCGCGCGCCAGGTCACGTCCCTGCGCCGTGTTCACCACCAGGAGATTGGTGTCGCCGAAATTGTCCCGGATGTCCCACACGGGGATGCGCGCTCCGATGAAGCTCGCCATGTGCACGACGGGCCGGAGCGGCGTCGCCGAGATGGTAAACGGCAGCACCGCCTCGGCGTGGGCGTGCACGACCGCCTGAACGTCGGGCCGCGCCTCGTAGATCGCGCCGTGGATGAACCGCTCGAGATAGGGCGCGCGCGTGTCGCCGCCCACTGACTTCCCCTCGAGGTCGAACTCGACGATGTCGCCGCGCTCGACGAGCTCGGGGGCGCGCGAGCGCGACAGCAGGTAGCGCGTCGGGTCGAGTGGATGGCGCACGCTGACGTGGCCGTAGGCGTCGACCACGCCCTCGTGCGCGAGGATGCGGTTGGCGATCACCACGTCACGGAGGGCCTTCTCGAGCACGTTCGGTGTCATGGCGGTCATGCCCGGGCCTCAGCGGAAATGGCGGCCCGACGTCGCGTCGGGTACGCGCAGCCCGAGCCCCTCGATTTGTAACGCCACCTCGGCCATGTACTCGGTTCGCGCCGCTTCGTTCGACCGTCGCTTGAGCCCCCAGTATTGGTATCGGGCCGCCCGCGTCGAGTTCGACCGCCCGAACATGTCGAGCCCTCGCGGGTACCACCGGTCCACCGCCGCCTGGGCCAGAGCCTTCCCTTCCTCGGTCCGCACCATGTCGCGGAGTTTCACGAGGCCGTAGCCCACGTGCGTCTTTTCCTCCTGAATGATCCTCGGTAACGCGCGGTCGAGCGGCGCGTAGGAGCCGCCGACGAACTCTTCGAGCTGGTACTGGCCGACGCGATCGATCAGGAACCCGAACGCGGCCACGTCCGCCCACGTCGGCATCGCCTGCCGGAAGGCCTCCAGGTCGCGTCGGGACTTCTCGATGTACATCAGCTCGGAGGCGTCCTCGCCCAGGTCGTTGAGGAGCCGGTTGATCTTGCGGAAGTGGTCGATCTCCTCGCCGGCGACCTTGGCGAGCATCCACTGGTCGTCCGCCGACGGCGCCGTCAGGAGCCACTGGTTCACGTAGAGATGCGGGCCACCGATCTCGCAGTCGGCCTGGATGCGCAGCACGCGCTTGAGCAGTGCCTGATACTCGTCCGGCATCTTCGGCACGTCGGGCGCTTCGAGCTTGTCCGTGAACGGTCTGTCCGTGGTCATGACGGGGACCCCTTCGGGCAACGCTTGACACTGCGCAAGATCATCTCGACATAGCGGTCGGCGATCGATTCGGGGGCGAGCCGGCCGCGGTCCGAAAACCACGTCGCGACCCCGGTGCACATCGTGAGGATCGCCATGGCGGTCAGCCTCACGTCCGACACCTGGAAGACGCCCGCCCGGACGCCCGACGTGAGCAGACCGCGGAACACGCGCTCGTACTCGTCGCGCCGGGTGAGGACGAGGCGCAGATTGCCCTGGGTCAGCGAGCGCAGCTCGCTGTGGCTCAAGAAGGCCTCGTGCTGGCTGTGCGCGTGGAAGAGCACGTGGAAGCGCACGGCCGCCCGCAATCGCGCCTCGGGGCCCTCCACCGCCGCCACGGCCCGTCCCACGCCGTCGAGCAAATCGTCGAGCGTGCGGTCGAGGATCGCGAAGAGGATGTCCTGCTTGGACCCGAAGTGATAGTAGAGGCTCGCCGCCTCCATGCGGAGCCCCCGCGCCAGCGTGCGCATGGAGCTGCCGTGGTAGCCGCGCACGCGGAAGAGGGCGATCGCCGCGCGAAGAATCCGCTCGGCGGCCGCGGCGCGCTCGTGCGTGGCGACGATCGTGGCCATACCTACCTAACGTTCGTTAGTACCCCGCGCGCGTCGCCTTTGTCAAGCCGGCGGCCGGCGGCGCGTTCATCCCGCTGCTCACCCTGGGCATTCCGGCCAACGCGGTCATGGCGATTCTCCTGGGGGCGCTGATGATCCACGGGCTCCCGCCCGGCCCGCTCCTGGTCAAGCAGGCTCCCGATGTCTTCTGGGGGATCATCACCAGCATGTACACCGGCAACGCCATGCTGCTCGTGTTGAATCTTCCGCTCATCCCCCTGTGGGCCCGGCTCCTGCGCGTGCCGTACGCCACCATGTATCCGCTGATTCTGCTGTTCTGTCTCATCGGCGCCTACAGCGTCGGCAACAACATCGGCGACGGGATCGTGATGTGGGTCTTCGGGATCGTCGGTTATCTGCTGAAGAAATTCGACTACGAGGGCGCCCCCTTGATCCTGGCGATGGTGATCGGCCCGATGATGGAGGAAGCCCTGCGTCAGTCGCTCATCCTGTCGGCCGGCAGCTTCGGCATCTTCGTCTCACGCCCCATCTCGAGCGGCTTCCTTCTGATCTCCGCCCTGCTCTTGCTCCTTCCCATGCTCCAGAGGAATCGAGGGACCGGTTGAGGCGAGGCGCGCGCCTGTCTCCCGTACGACGTCGACCAGCGCCGCGACGTCCGCCTCCGTCGTCGCGTAGTGGAGGACGCAAGCCCGCAGCGCGAAGCGGCCGCGGAGCGTGGTCTGGGTCAGGAAGGCCTCGCCCGAGGCCTGCACGTCCTGCATCAGGCGCTCGTTGAGGGCGTCGAGCGCGCCGGCGTCGCCGCGCAGGCGCGCGGGCGCGTAGCGAAAGCAGACGATCGAGAGCTCCACGGCGGCGAGTCGCTCGAGGTCGGGCGCCGCATCCACCAGCTCGGCGAGGTACCGGGCAAGCACCAGATGTCGCGCGATCAGGTCGCGAACGCCGTCCCGGCCCAGATGCTGGAACGTCATCCAGAGCTTGAGAGCGCGGAAGCCCCGGGTCTGCTGGACACCAAATTCGGAGTACCACGGCAGCCCGCCGAAGCCGCGGTCGGGCTCCGTGCGTAGATAGTCGGGGACGAGGCTGAACGCCGACCTCAGGATGCTGCCGTCGCGGACGAGGACCGCGCCGCATTCCACCGGGACAGACAGCCACTTGTGGGGATCGAGCGCGATCGAGTCGGCGCGCTCGAGCCCAGCGTAGCGCGCGCGATGGGTTGGCAGCGCGGCGGCCACCGCTCCGTAGGCGCCGTCGACGTGAAGCCAGAGCCGCTCGGCGGCGCAGAGGTCAGCGAGCTCAGCCAGCGGGTCGATGGCGCCCGTGCTCACGGTGCCCGCGCTCGCCGCGACGCAGAACGGACGCTTGCCCACGGCGCGATCGGCGGCGATGGCGGCGCGGAGCGCGCCGACGTCCATCCGGTAGTTCTCGTCGGTCGCAATCCTCTGAATCGCGTCGGTGCCCAGGCCCAGCAGCTCAGCGGCCTTCTGAATGCAGCTATGTCCCTCCTGCGAAGCATAGAGGACGAACGGCGAACGCGCCCGCTGCAGCCCGTCGCGTCGCACGTTCCAGCCGTCGTCGATCGCGGCCCGGTGGCGAGCGGCTGCGAGCGCGATGAGCGTCGCCGCCGAGCCGCCGCTCGCCAGGAGCCCCATGCTGCCCTCCGTCGGGAAGCCGATCAGCTCCATGAGCCAGCGCACCGCGGCGCGCTCGACGTAGATGGCCGCGTGGTCGCCGCCCGCGCAGCTCGGATTCAGCGCGGCGGCGAGGAGATCGGCGAGCACCCCGACCGGCGCGGGTGGCGAGTTCACCCAGCCGAAGAAGCGCGGGTGGCCATTGCCCATGGCGTGCGGGAGGACGGCTGCGCGGACACGCTCCAGCAGCACCTCGGGACCGACGCCGGCCGCGCCGAGGGGCTCCTGCATCAGCGTGGCCCGCTCGGCGGGCGTCATGGGCCGGAAGACCGGCCGCGTGCTGATACCGGCCAGATAGTCGGCCACCAGATCGACCGTGTCGTGCGCGAGACGCCGGAAGTGCTCGGGATCGAGGGCGGGAGGCGCGATCTTCTGGACTCGTGACGTCATCGCGTTCGTCTCCTGTCGCTACGGCGCGGTCGAACGGGAGTACGATGCCGCCCGAGCTCCATCGCGAGGTAGTAGACGCACGGCCCTTCGCCGGGATTGGCGAAGGCGTGCCGGCAGTCCCCAGCGTAGTAGATGCTGTCGCCGGCGCGCAGCCGGTGCTCGATGCCGTCGATCGTGAGGCGCAGGAGACCGCGCTCCATCGCGAGGTACTCGCGCGAACCCGGCGCGTGCGCGGCGAACTCCCCGGCGTCCACGCCGCCCGGGATGGTCGTCCGCATGAGTTCGAACTCCACCCCCGGCAGGACGGGCGAGAGGATGCGCCGTTCCCAGCCTGAGGGATCGTGCGCCGTGTCGTGCTCGCCGCGGCGCAGCACGACGACCCGCGTCGCGCGCTCCTCGCCGAGCAGGCGCGCGATGCTGGTGTCGAGCCCCGTCGCGATGCGATCGAGCACGAGAACCGTCGGCACCTTGCTCCCGCGCTCCACTTCGGAAAGCATGCTCCGGCTCACGCCGGTGCGCGCCTCCAGGTCGTGGAGCGAGAGCCGCCGGCGTAGACGCTCCATCCGAAGACGGGCGCCGAGCCCGGCCATGTCGAGCCCGGACGACGGCCGCGGTGCCCGTCCGGCTTTACTGTCTACCATAGAGGACATCATACTCTATGGTAGAAATCGGCGACCGGCGAACCGGCTCGAGGCAGAAGAATCGGAAAAGAGGCCGAGTGATCCTGGTGGGGCGAATCGGGGGGGGCGTTTGCCCCCCCCCCGATGGCAACTAATCCAGCTATTCGAGCCCGGAGGTGCCGACCCAGCCGGTCTCCGAGACGTCGACCGTGACTCCGTCGGGGCCACTGTACTTCACCTCGACGTTGGCATACCGATGGCCGGAGTGGCCGACGCCGAGGGCCTGGTTGATGTCGTCACGGGGCGAAGAACCGGCGGCCTTCAGCCTCTCGGTGATCGCTTCCAAGCTTTCAACCTGAAAGCCGATGTGATGGATGCCGCTCCAGTCCTTGCCGCGCTCGACGCCAGCCACCGCGTCGTTCTTGAAGTTGAGGATCGCCAGATTGAGGTCGCCGTCGCTCAGATAGTAGCCCCGGGCGCCCGGACTGTCGATCTTCGCGATTTCCTTCATGCCGAACACCTCGATGTAGAACTTGGCCGTCTTGTCCACGTCCTGGGTCGAGAGGGCGATGTGCTTGATCTTCGGCATGGCGTCTCTCCTGTGACAGTAGGTCGGGGTCGGTCCGTTTTCCTGTCCAGGCAGGTTACGCCAGAGGCGGCCAAAACGCCAGGACAATCACGGCGGCTCCTCAGGGCGGCAGGAGGTCAGCCTGCTCGGATTCGTCGAGGAACCGCCTGATGTCGGCGAGAGGAGTGACGAGCGTCTGGCCCGGGACGGGCACGTCGATGTACCACGCGGGCGTCGGACCCTGGGCCGTCAAGCGCGCGGTGCTGAAGCCCTCGACCAGACCGATCAGTCGCCCGGTGCGCGCGTCGAAAACGCCCCCACCGCTCACGCCATAGCTCACGGGTGCGTCGACGATGAGCCGGGCGGAGGTGGCCGGATCGCTGGCGCTCTCGAGGCCGACCTGGCTCACGATGCCGCTCGACAACATGATGTGGCGGCCCAGCGGGAACCCGATGACCCAGATGGGCTCGCCGAGGACCGGAGCCGAGGCCAGCGACACGGTGTCGCACTGATCGCTCTCGGCGCGAAGGAGCGCCAGGTCGATGCTGTCGTTGCGGGAGGCAACGAGGAGCGCGCGGGCCTTCTGGCCGGGGCCCCGATGACGACCGAAGACCGCGTAGATCTCCATTTTGCCCGCAAGCCCCGAGAAGGTGTGCCCGCTGGTGAGAACGAAACAGGAAGCACCCACACCGGTTCGGCGCGAGGCGATGGCCACGCCGGACCCGCTCGTGATGCGACGCCCCTCGCGCTGTTCGACAACGATCTGCACTGTGGAAGGCAGGATCTTCTGGAGCACCTCCTCACGGCTTGACGGCCGCGCGGTCACACAGCCCGCACCGACGAGGGCGAGGACGCTCGCGAACAGCACCGAGGCTCGCGCAGACATTGCCTGTTGCCATGTAAAAGTTACCGGCATGTTCCCCCGCTGACAGTCATTTTCAATCCGGGGCTGGCGCTTCCTATCGATCATGTTAACTCTCGGTAATTTGCGCGCCTACTTCTTTCGCCACGCTCGGGGCACGCGCATTGCTCTATGGCGCAGGCGGGTACGCCGTGCGGCGTGTCACCGCACGGCCCCTGCGTAGAAAAATTCCCGACTCCAGGAGGAAGCCCGATGAAGAGAGTGTGCAGCGTTCTGGTACTGGCCGCTGTCGCCATCGTCATGGTGCTGGCGCCGCTCGCCTGGGCCGCCGACATCCAGGGCAAGATCAAGGCCGTCGATGCGAGCGGGCGGATGGTTACCCTCGACGATGGGACCCAGATCGTGCTCCCGCCCACGTTGACCGTCGAGCGTCAGGCACTGCAGCCTGGGGCAAACGTCAAGGCGAGCTACGAGGAGAAGGACGGCCAGAAGGTCGCGAAGTCGTTCACGGTGATGCCGCCGGCAGCGAAGTAGCTCGGAGCGTTTCCTCACCGGGCGGCGGAGCCCGGGGGTTCCGCCGCCCGGATACTTGATTCTCGGCCCGAAGCGCGCGATAAGGGTACGCCGTGACCTACACCAACCCGACTCGCCGCCCGAGGGCCCAACTGCGATGAATCTCCTGCGCCCGCTCGATCGGTACTTCTCCGTCAACGGTTTGCGGCTTCACGTCCTCGACTGGGGTGGCGAAGGTCGCACACCCCTCCTACTGCTCCACGGCTTCACGGGCCACGCGCACGCGTGGGACACGCTGAGCATCGCCCTCCAGCCGCACTTCCACGTCCTGGCACTCGACCAGCGCGGGCACGGCGACAGCGACCCGGCCGACGTCTACAACGCCATCGCCGCCTTCGACGACATCGGCGGCATCGTCGAGCAGCTCGGCCTGGCCTCGCTCGTTCTGGTCGGACTCTCGATGGGCGGCCGAAACGCGATCTACTTCACATCGAAGCGGCCGGAGCTCATCCAGAAGCTCGTCATCGTCGACATCGGCCCGGAGGTCAGCAAGCGGGCCGCGCTCGCTCCGGCCGGCCCTCCCGAGCCAGACACGTGGGAGAGCATCGAGCAGGCGGCGCAGCACCTGTATCGCGGGAACCCCAATCCGGGAATCCACTACTACCGCTGGGTCGTGTCGTCGAGCCTCCGCCAGCGCTCCGACGGCGCGCTGGTCTGGACCTGGCATCCCAGCGTCAAGGAGCGCCGGTCCCAGCTCGACATCGACTGGTGGGCCGTCCTGCGGGCCATCACGCCGCCGACCCTGGTGTTGCGCGGCGAGAGCAGCACGGTGCTGGACCGCGATGTCGCCGAGCGGATGGCCAAGGAGCTGCCGCGCGGCCGCTTCGTGGAGATTCCGCGGGCCGTCCACACCCTGCACGAGGACAACCCCGAAGCGGTCCTCGCCGCGCTCAAGGACTTCCTCGCGTTCTAAGGCCGCTTCAGCTTCAGATCCTCGTACGGCGCCGAGTACGCGTAGCCCCGGATCAGGCTGATGCCGGGCTCCTCGAGGCGTGGGCCGATGCCCCAGGTGAACGCCAGCTCGTAGATCGGGATGTGCGTCACCCGGTCGTGGAGGATCTGCTGGATCTGGTGAATCAGGGCCTCGCGCCTCTTGACGTCGGTCTCGCGCGCCTGACGCTGGAACAGGTCCTCGACCTCGGGAATCACGCCGGCGGTGTAGACGCCCTCCTTGCTGACGTACGCTTCGAGCCGCGTCGCCGCGTTGCCGCCAGCGCCCGTGATGCCGACGATCACGCCCTTGAGCTTCTTCTCCCGCCACGCCGTGGTGAGGGTCGCGCGCTCCATCGTCCGGATGCGCGACCTGATGCCGACGGCCTGCAGGTACGCCGCGAGCGCCTCGCCCATCGAGGTGTAGGGCGGCCACGGGTAGAAGTCGCCGGCGTCGAAACCGTTGGGATAGCCGGCTTCGGCCAGGAGCTGCTTCGCCCGGGCGGGATCTAAGGCGGGCGGCTCGAAGGATTTCGAGAACTCGAAGGCCCGGGGAATGATGCCGCCGGTCGGCTTCGAAAACCCGAGTGTCTCGGCCTGATTGAGCGCCTGCCGATCGATCGCGTGACTGGCGGCCAGGCGCACGCGCCGGTCGTGCCACGGCGACTTTGGATCCCACTGGTCGGGCATGTCGAGCCAGAAGACGCCGCTCGACTGGCTCGGCGCCGTGAGCTTGAGCCCCGGTGTTCTTCGAATGTCTTCGGCGACGGGGCCGGTCAGGAGGTACGCGATGTCGACCTCACCCTTCTTGAGGGCGGCTGCCCGCGTGGTTTCCTCGGGCAGGCTGCGGAGCACGAGGCGCTTGACACTGGGCGTCTTGCGCCAGTAGCCCTCGTTGGCCTCCAGCACCAGCTCCACGCCCGGGTTGAAGCTCACGAAGCGGTACGGCCCGGCGCCGATCGGCGCCTTCTTGAATCCGTCGTCGCCCACCTTCTCGACGTACTTCTTCGGCACGATCCAGCCGCTTCCGGTAGCCGAGGTGCCATAGAAGGTCATGAAGTCCGGCCACGCCTCCTTGAGGTGGAACCGCACGCGGCCCGCGTCGACAAGCTGAACCTCCCGCACCCGATCTTTGAGAAGCTTCGCCCCAGCGCCGCGGTAACGCTCGAACGAGAATTTCACGTCCTCCGCCGTCACCGGGTCGCCGTTGTGGAACTTGACCCCCTTGCGGAGGACGAACTCGTACGTCAGCCCGTCCTTCGATTGGCTCCACGACTCGGCGAGGCTCGGTGTGTTCCATCCGGCCGGCATCGGCTTCACCAGCGCGTCGTGAAGGGCGTAGAGCACCATGAACGGCGTGATGATTCCCTCGGTCTCGGCCGGGTCGAGCCAGCGCGAGGCCAGCGTGATGTGAACTCCCCACGTCACCGTGCCCACGGGCGCGGCCGCGCGCCCCTCGGGCGCGGCCGCTGCCGGCCATGACGTTCCGAGCAGGACCAGGCAAGTCATCAAGACGATGGCGAGCCGAATGATCGAGCGTCTCATGCACACCTCCGAGTAGGATGAACGTCGCCCCATGATGCCACAGACCATGCATATCCTCGCGCTGGCCGGCGCTCTCTGCTCGGCGGCCGCCACGATCTTCATCCGGCAAGGACTCCGCGGCGGCGACCCGTACACGGGGTTCTGGATCAACGTCGTCGTCGGGACCGCCAGCCTCTGGGCCGCGGTCATCGTCACCGGCGGGCCGGGCCACGTGTCCATCAGAGGAGCCCTCCTCTTCGGCCTCGCCGGCCTCATCGGCACCGTCGGCGGGCGGCTTCTCAGATTCGTCTCGATCGAGAAGGTCGGCGCCTCGATCGCCGCCGCTCTCATCAACCTCAATCCGTTCGTCGCCTCGGCGCTGGCCATCATGCTGCTCGGCGAGCGCATCACGCTGCCGATCGTGGTGGGCACGTCCGTCATCGTGGCGGGCACCACGCTCCTCTCCGTCGGTGGCAAGCGCCTCGGCTTTCGGCCGCGGCAGCTTGCGCTCCCCGTGCTGTCGGCGGTGTGTTTCGGCGTGGTGGCGGTCCTGAGAAAGCTCGGCCTGAGTGACACGGGCGCCGTCGTGGGCTCGGCGATCAACGTGACGACGGCCCTCGTCGCCTACACCGCGTTCTTGCTGGCCTCTGGGCGGCCGGAGGTCATGGTCTGTCGGGGCCGGAGCCTCGCCTACTTCGTGGCTGCAGGCCTCACGGAGAACGTCGGGGTGTTCATGAACGTCGTGGCGCTCAGCCTGGGCACGGTGAGCGTTGTCACGCCGCTCTACGGCACGGCGCCGATCTTCGTCCTGTTCCTGGCGCCGTTCTTCCTGCGAAACGTCGAGACGCTCAGGGTTCGCGTGGTCGTGGGCACGGTCCTCATCGTCCTCGGCGTGTACCTGATCACCGCGCTGACGGGACGCTGATCGTGCCCGTGCAATCGTCGCGTCAACCGATGACGCGGCCGCCCATGACGCGAATGGAGTCGCCGGTGACGTACGCGGACGCGTCGGAGGCGAGGAACACGCAGGCGTCAGCGATGTCCTCGGGACGGCCGAGCCGGCGGAGGGGAATCTTCGCGAGCTCGTCCGGCGAGCCTGGGGGCGACTGGCGGAACTCCGGGTACCACTCGGCGTAGCGCCGCTCGGTGTCGATGACGCCGGGCATCACCATGTTCGCGCGGATGCCGACCGGGCCCAGCTCCGCCGCCAGCGCGCGCACGAGGCCGAGCAAGCCCGTCTTGGCCGCGGTCACCGCCGCCGTGTTGGCTCGGCTCGTCACGCTGGACTGTCCGCCGATGGCGATGATGCTCCCCCGCCGGCGCTCCTTCATCGCGGGCACGACGGCGCGCGCCAGGTAGAAGGCGGAGCTGAGATCGACGGCAAGCACCCGATCCCACTCGTCCACCGGCGTATCGGTGACGGCCTTGTGCGGCCGGATCGCCGCGTTGCAGACGAGGACGTCGATGGCTCCGAGCTCGGCGAGCCCGCGCGTGACCATCGCCTCGCAGGCGGTCGCGTCGGCGACGTCGGCGAGCACGGTGACGACGCGCACGCCGGTCTTGCGGCACTCGGCGGCGACCGCCTCCAGCTCCTCGGCGTTGGCGCGCGTATTCAGTACGAGGTCGGCTCCCTCGGCGGCGAACGCCAGCGCGATGGCGCGGCCGATGTTGCGGCTGGCGCCGGTGACGAGCGCCGTTCTTCCCCGGAGCTTCAAACCGTTCATGGTCTCTCCTCAGCGATAGCCGGCGGTCTTCAGCCGGGGGAACACCTCGTCGCGGAACGTCCGGATCTCCTGCTCCGGCCCGACGAAGGTCTGGAAGGCCATGACGTAGAGGCTCCGGATCCCGGCGCCCGTCATCTCGATGATGCGCCGCACGCAGTGCTCCGGCGTGCCGACCAGGCCCAGGGCATCGCAGAGCTCGGCGATGATCTCGTCGGGCACGAACGACGTGGCCGCGATCGCCTGTTCCCAATCCTGCGCGTGCGAGAGGTCGGGGTAGATCTTGAAGACGCTCGGGGGGATGTCGAAGTGCGGGATCGACAACCCGGTGTGCTCGAGCCACCGCGAATGTACGCGCATGATGCCCTGATGCACGACCGTGGGGCGCGCCTGCCGTCGTGCCTCGGCCATCGTCGCCGCAATGCCCGTGCGAACCGCCCAGACGATCTCGAGATCCTCCAGCCGGCGCCCGCTCCGCCGCGCGCCTTTTTCCAGGTGAGTCAATACCGCGTCCACGATGCCGCGATGAAATCCGACCAGGAGCATGACGCCGTCGGCGATCTCGCCGGCGAGCTCGATGGCCTTGGGCCCCGAGGCCGCCATCAGGAGGGACACCGGCCGACCCGCGGCGTAGGCGAGACGCCCCGACGTGCCCTGAAAGTCCACGGCCTCACCCGCCAGCAGCTTGCGCAGGGCGGTGATGCACGCCCGCATCTCGGCGAGCGTGGCCGGCTTCCGGCCGATCGTGCTCGCCGACGTGTAGCCGGTGCCCATGACGACCTTCGTGCGCCCGGGCGCCAGCTCGGCGACGGTCTGGATCGCGCTGGCCAGCACGGAGACGTGCCGCGAGAACGGGTTGGTCACCGCCGGAAACAGCGCCAGCCGCGACGTGCGGGTCGCCGCCTGCCCGAGCGTGACGAAGGTGTCGCGGCACAGGAGCTGGCTGTCGAGGATCCCCGCGCCGTCGAAGCCGGCGGCCTCGACGTCCTGGATCAGCCGGATCAGCTCCGGCATCGGTGACGTCCCCGGAATCCGGAGCGAGACTTGAACGGGTCGTGCCATGAGGTCGGCTCCTCTCTCCAATCGCCTCAGCGCGTGCGGGTCAGTCGGTCATCGACAGGGCGGCGCGAGAGATGCGCAGGCCGTCGCCGCCGCGCTGCATCCAGTCCGCCTGCTGGAACGCCTCGGTGATTCGCGCCAGCGGGAATACATGGGAGACGAGACGCTCGTACGGAAAGCGGCCGAGATTGCGGCGCAGGAAGGCGAGCGCCTGGGCGAGCGCCCACGGCGAGTAGTTCGAGGTGGCCACGAGGCGCGCGCTGCCGCGGACGAGAGCCGTCGCATCGTACGAGAAGACGTTGCCCGGCGCAATCGACCCGACCTCGAGGTAGCAGCCGCCGCCGCGCAGCATCCTGAGGCCCTCGGGCACGACCTCCGGATACCCGACGAAGTCCGCGACGACGTCGGCGCCGAAGCCATCGGTGAGGTCCATGACCGCCTGGATGCGGCGCTCGGCCGTCGGGAGATCGACGAGGCTCAGCGCGTGGTCGGCCCCGAAGGCGCGCGCCAGCTCGAGGCGGGAGGCCACGCGGTCGAGGACGATGACGCGGTCCGCGCCCATGTCGCGGGCCACCGCGACCGCGTTGAGGCCGAGGCCGCCGGCGCCCTGGATCACGGCGGTGTCGCCCTGCCGGAGGTCCGCGCGCGTGAGCCCATAGATCACCTGGGCGAGGGCGCAGTTGGCGGGCGTGGCGATGTCGTCGGAGATCTCGTCGGGGATGCGGAACACGGACGCGCCCGGCCGGAGGTAGTAATAGTCACCGTACGCGTTGTTGAAATAGGGCGCCGTCCCCGCCACCCGGTTCGCGCGGCCCTTGCGCGGGCAGCTCCCCATCTCGTCCCGCAGGCACACGGGGCAGCGCCCGCACGGGAAGAAATACAGGAAGGCGACCCGGTCGCCCTCGCCCAGCGGGTGCCCGGCGGAGTCGACGGTGATGCCGGTGCCGAGGCGCTCGACGCGGCCGCACATCTCGTGGCCGAAGGTGAGATCGCGCGGCAGCGCGCCGTAGACTTCCTTCATCTCGCCGCGCCAGATGTGGAGGTCGGACCCGCAGACGCCGGCGCGCGTCAACCGGATCAGGATGGCGCCCGGTTCCGGATCGGGAACCGGGTACTCGCGCAGCTCGAAATCACCGCCGTAGGCTTTGAGCACCGCGACCCGTCCCATCATGCCCGCACCTCCTCGTCCGGGGAGAATAGGGCGTGGGCTTTCCCTTGTCCAGCCAGGACCGGCCCTCTGTCACGGCCGCGTGAACGCTGCTATAGTCTGGCGTCAGACCAACCCGCAGGAGGAGAACCATGAAGCTTCTTTTCTTCGACGACTTCAAGCTGGGTGTGCTCAAGGGCGATGCCGTGATCGACGTGTCGGACGCGGTGAAGGACATACCGCATACCGGCCCGCACAACCTGATCAGCGGGTTGATCGAGCGATTCGCCGACTATAAAGGACGCCTGGACGGCGCGGCCGCCCGGGGCCAGGGCAAACCCGTCAATCAGGTCAGGATCAGACCCCCCCTGCCGAAGCCGTACAACATCGTCGCCATGGCTGTGAACTACATGGAAGACGGGACCCGCTCCGAGCCGGCGCCCATCAACGCGTTCCACAAGTCCCCCAACTCCGTCATCGGCGACGGCGAGACCATGGTGCTCCCCGACGTGCCCGCCACGATCTTCGAGGGTGAAGCCGAGGTAGCCCTCGTCATCGGCAAGAAGGCGACCGCCGTCAGCGCCGGGCAGGCCATGCCCTACATCTTTGGTTACACGAACTTCATCGACGGCTCGGCCCGCGGCCTGCCGCCGAGCGGCAACACCTTCTATCAGATGAAGTCGCGCGACACCTTCTGCCCGATGGGGCCGTACATCGTGACCGCGGACGAGATCGCCGACCCGCACCGGCTCCAGGTGAAGCTCTGGGTGAACGGCGAGCTCAAGCAGAACTACAACACGAGCGACATGGCCCACAAGATTCCCCGGTGCATCGAGTGGGTCACCTCGATCCACACGCTCGAGCCCGGCGACGTCATCGCGACCGGAACGAATCACCGCGGCCTGAGCGGGTTCCAGAACGGGGATCGGGTCGAGATCGAGACCGAGGGGCTGGGCCGGCTGCGCTTCAACATCCGCGACGATCTCAAGCGCACCTGGGGCCGGGAGACACGGCTGGACCGGCAGGCGAAGAAGCAGGAGGGCACGACGCCACAACTGACGGGGAAGTACACACCCGCTCCGCGATAGAGGTGGTGCGCGCCGCAGGCCGTCGCGGGGCTGGGGCCCCGCCGGCCGAGGCGCGACTCTGGATAAGGGAGACACGACGATGGCCTACGAGGCGCAGTTCGCCGAGACAGTTTACATACACGGACACCGGGGCGATCGGATCGATGCGTATCTGGCGCGGCCGGCGGGCGCTGGGCCCTATGGGGGCGTGGTGATCATCCACCACATGCCGGGCTGGGATGGGCCGACCAAGGAGATCGCGAGACGGTTCGCCCACGAAGGCTACGTGGCCATTTCACCGAACCTGCACTTCCGCGAGGGAAAGGCGACGCCGGAGGAGAACAGCGCCAGCATCCGCGCGGCCGGCGGCATGCCGGACGATCGCACGATGGGAGATGTCCAGGGTGCCATCGACTACCTGCGCACCCTGCCGTACCTCAACGGCAAGGTCGGGGTCATCGGCTATTGCTCGGGCGGCCGCCAGTCGTACCTGGCCGCCTGCACGTTGCGTGGGCTCGACGCCGCGATCGACTGCTACGGCGGCGGCGTCGTGGCCAAGCCCGAAGAGCTGACGTCGCGCCAGCCCGTCGCGCCGATCGACTTCACCCAGGACCTCCAGATCCCCTTGCTCGGGTTGTTCGGTGTGGAGGACACGCGCCCCTCGCCGGACGACACGAAAAAGACCGAAGAGGCGCTCCGGAAGCACGCCAAGACCTTCGAGTTCCATACGTACGAGAACGCGGGGCACGCCTTCTTCGCCGTCGACCGCCCGAACTATCGCCAGGCCGCGGCGGTGGACGGGTGGAAGAAGGTCTTCGCCTGGTTCGGGAAGCATCTTCGCTAAGTAATCAGCGGCCGCAACGGGAGGAGCGGCGATGATCGAGCGGCGACCGTTCGGCAGAACCGGCCACCTCAGCAGCGTGACGCTCTTCGGCGGCGCGGCCCTGGCTCGAGCGAGCCAGGCGGATGCCGACCGCGCGCTGGACGTGCTGCTTCGATACGGCGTCAACCATATCGACACCGCCGCGCGGTACGGGGACTCCGAGCTGCGCATCGCTCCGTGGTTGGCCCGTCACCGGCAGGACTTCTTCCTCGCGACCAAAACGGGATCCCGGACCGCCCGCGAGGCCCGTGAGGACATTCACCGTTCCCTCGACCGGCTGCGCGTGGACCATGTCGATCTGATCCAGCTGCACTCGCTCGGGCACCCGGACGACTGGGATCAGGCCATGGGGTCCGACGGCGCGCTCGAGGCGGCAATCGAGGCCCGCCAGCAGGGGTTGACGCGCTTCATCGGCGTGACCGGCCACGGCTGGACCATCGCGGCGATGCACCGGCGCAGCCTCGCACGCTTCGACTTCGATTCGGTGCTGCTCCCCTACAACTTTTTCATGGCGGAGAACGAACGCTACCGGCGGAGCTTCGAGGAGGTGCTGGCCATCTGTCGCGAACGCAACGTCGCCGTCCAGATCATCAAGTCGATCGCGCGCGGCCCGTGGGCGACCACGGACCGAACGCACACCACGTGGTATCAGCCGCTCGAGGAGCAGGTGGACATCGACCGCGCGGTGCACTGGGTGCTGGGCCTGCCGGGTGTCTTCCTCAACACCGCCGGCGACCTGGGACTCTTGCCCAAGGTGCTCGACGCGGCGAGCCGCTTCGAGCGCCGGCCGCCCGACGAGGTGATGGCGGCGATGCTCGACGGCAAGCGGATGACCTCACTCTTCGGCCTCGCGACCTGAGCGAACATTGACGCCTCGCAACGCTCCACCG
>WNFD01000169.1_pt2 | contig 95616 bp, 88 predicted proteins | sample 5400491 | NCBI WGS metagenome assembly WNFD01 (sample SAMN13153343, study PRJNA577476) | soil metagenome | isolation source: 120 cm saprolite under Douglas fir tree site 2 hole 2 replicate 2 | place: USA:California | collected 2015-04-18 | reverse complement strand
GTTCGCATTGTGCATCGACATGCGATCCTGCCGGGACGGAGCGGGAGCGAGCACGGTTCCTCCTGAAGTTTCGTTCGACGTGCCAAACGTAAATCAGGCTAGTGTGGCGGTTCAGAAGTCCGCATCATTCTTGTAGCCAGTCCGAAATGCGGGCTTCTGAACCAAAGCCACACTAGATCAATAAGTTGCTAGTGTCCTTCGATTCCGAAGTTCGCAAACGAGGCTGCGGCACAATGATGCGAACTTCGGAATCGGGACACTAGCCCATGGGCGCCGCGTTTTGAATGGGACGCCGACATGAATCGGTTGCCAGCGAAACGCGCAACGGTGAGAATTGCGCGAGCGGACAGCACGAAGTCGCCGGGAGGAGCAATGGCGCGAGCAGTGCGCTTTCTACTCGCTGCAAGCCTGACGATTTCGGCGTCAGGCGCGGCGGCTGCGGAGGACCCATCCGCGAGCTTTCCCAATCGGCCGATCCGAATGATCGTCCCCTTCCCCGCCGGCGGACCGAGCGACATCGTGGCCCGCCTGATCGGCCAGACCATGAGCCAAGACTGGGGACAGCCGGTGGTGATCGAGAACCGGCCCGGCGCCAACACCATCATCGGCGCGCAGGCCGCGGCAAAGGCGGCTCCCGACGGCTACACGCTGTTCATGGCGATCGATTCAACACTGGTGATGAACCAGTTCGTGCACAAGAGCCTGCCCTACGACCCGTTCGACGACTTTGCGCCGATCACGCTGACCGCAAAGACCATCTCGGTGCTGGCGGTTTCCGCTGTGAGCGGGCCCAAGACAGTCGCGGAGCTGATGGCACGCGCGAAGGCGCAGCCCGGCAAGCTCAACTACGGCGCCGGCACCATCACGGCGCAGCTGATGGGACATCTTTTCCACAAGGCCGCCGGGCTCGACATCGTCTATGTCCCATTCAAGGGCACGCCAGACACGGTCAACGGCCTGCTGACCGGAAGCGTCGAACTCATCTACGCCGCCAACCCAATCGTCGCGCCGCTGATCGCGAGCGGTCAGGTGCGAGCGCTGGCGAAGCTCGACCGCGATGCTCCGCCGTCGATGGCCGATGTCCCGACGCTGGCCGAGGCCGCCGGCTTGCCCGATCTCGATGACATCTCCGTCTGGCTCGGGTTGGTGGCGCCGAAGGGCACGCCCCGTCCGATCATCGAGAAGATCCACGCCGAGGTGGCAAAGGTTTTGACCGATCCTGCGGTCAAGGAGAAGTCCGAGCGGACCGGCAATTACCCCGTGACCAGCACGCCCGATGAGTTTTCCGCCTTCATCCGCAAGGAGGCGAAGCGCTGGGAGAAGGTGATCAAGGAAAGCGGCATCAAGTTCGACTGAGGGAAAGACGCCATGACCCATCGTTGGATCGCATTTGCAATGGTCTCGGCCTTGATGATGGCAACCGCGGCCGCGCAGGAACGGCCGGATGCATTTCCCACCCGGTCGATCAAGATCGTGGTGCCCTTTCCCGCTGGCGGTCCCTCCGACGTCCTCGCCCGCATGATCGGCCAGAAAATGAGCGAGGACTGGGGCCAACCGGTCGTGGTCGAGAATCGCCCCGGCGCCAATACGGTGCTGGGCGCCCAGCAGGTCGCCAAAGCAGCGCCCGACGGCTACACGCTGCTCATGGCCATCGATTCCACGCTGACCATGAATCAATACCTTTACCGCACCCCGCCCTACGACCCTTTCACGGACTTCGCCCCGGTCACGCTGACCGCGAAAACCATGCAGCTTCTGATCGTCAACGCGGCGAGCGACGTGAAGACGGTGAAGGAGCTGATCGCCAAGGCAAGGACACAACCCGGCAAACTCAATTACGGCGCCGGCACCATCACCACCAAGCTCACCGGGCATCTGTTCAATAAGGCTGCGGGCATCGACACCTTGCTCGTCCCTTACAACGGCAGTGCCGAAGTGGCCCAAGGCGTGCTCACCAGGAGTGTGGATTTCTCCTTCGACGGGCCGTCTGCGTCGCTCTCGCTGATCCAGAGCGGGGCATTCCGCGTATTGGCCAAGTTCGATCCTCGCCCGTTCCCGCCCGTGCCCGATCTTCCCATCATCACCGCGGAACTGCCGAAGATGGATGAGATCACGGTCTGGCTCGGGCTGGTCGCGCCCAAGGACACGCCGCCCGCCATCGTCGATAAGCTGCAGGCCGAAGTAGCAAAGATCCTGGCCGATCCCGCCATCAAGGCGAAGGCGGACGCATCGGGCCTGTTTCCCGCGACCAGCACGCCGGCGGAATTTTCGGCCTTCATCCGCAAGGAGGCGCAGCGTTGGTCGGCCGTCGTGAAGGAAACCGGCATGAAGTACGACTGAAGCGCGCAACAATGTCGGAGAACATCGTGCGCCTCATCCTCCGCTTGGCTGCTCGCTGCGCCGCGGTCGGCACGCGTTCCGGCCTCGCATGCCTCATCTGCATGCTCGCGCTCGCCGACGCGGTTGCCCAAGGAACCGCGGACAGCCACAGCTATCCCAATCGAACGGTCCGCATCATCGTGCCGTTTCCCCCTGGCGGACCGACCGACATCCTCACCCGCGTGCTCGGCCAACGCCTGAGCGAGGTGTGGCACCAGCCGGTGGTGATCGAAAACCAGCCCGGCGCCAATACCGCGATCGCCGCCGCGCGCGTCGCCAAAATGGCACCCGACGGCTACACCCTGCTCGCCGTGATGGATGTCACCATGGTGCTCAATCCCATCACTACCAGTAACCTGTCTTATGATCCGCTCAAGGACTTCGCCCCGATCACGCTCGCATCCAAGAACACGTCGCTGCTGAACGTTCGCGCCGAGGATGGGCCCAAGACCGTCAAAGAATTGATCGCGCGCGCCAAAGCCAGTCCCGGCAAGCTCAACTACGGCGCCGGCATCATCACGACGCGCCTCGCCGGCTATCTGTTCAACCGCGAGGCCGGTCTCGACGTGCAATACATTCCGTTCAACGGCAGCGCGCCCACGGTGCAGGGTCTGTTGACCGGCGCGGTCGACTACGTCATCGATGGCGCCGCCACCAGCCTCCCGCTCATCCAGAGCGGCAAATTGCGGGCGCTCGCCAAGCTCAACAGCCGGCCGCTGCCGGCTTTGCCGGAAGTCAGGCCGCTCGCGGTCGAAGCCGGCATTCCTGCGCTCGACGACATTTCAACCTGGATCGGGTTGGTGGCGCCGGCCGGCACGCCGCGGGCCATTGTCGACAAGGTCCAACGCGAAGTCGTCAACATGTATGCCGATCCCGTCATCGCCGACAAACTCGAGAAGTCCGGCATCAGCGCGGTCAGCAGCACGCCGGAGGAATTCGAGGCTTTTGTGCGCAAAGAGCTGGACCGTTGGAATCGAGTGTTCAAGGAGAGTGGAATAAAGCTCAACTGATCCCGCCGCCGCCCCACCGCGACCTACTCTGCACGAAACGACCGGTCCCCCGGCAATCCAACCATGGAGCCGCAATGTCGAAGCCGAAAATTTTGATCTTTGCCCCGCGCGAAGAGCCGCTGGAGACCGTCAACGCGCTTGAAGGCATGGGCTGCGAGCTCGTCTTCGGCGACCGCGCCTGGCAATTGCCACGCACCACCCACGAAGACGCCGTCATGGAGGCGGCGCGCGACGCGGTCGCGCTCATGGGCACGTCCATGCGCCACACCCCGATCAGCCGGCGGATCATGCAGGCCTCGCAGCGGCTGCGCATCGTCGCCAAATACACCGTCGGCGTCGATGACGTGGACACGGAAGCCGCGACCGAGCTCGGCATCATGGTCTGCCACGCGCCGACCGAATCCAACTGCTTCGGCGTCGCCGAGACCACCATTGCCTTCATGCTGTCGCTGCTGAAGAAAGTCGCCGAGCGTGACGCCGACGTGCGCGCGGGGAAATGGCGCACCGCGGACAACTTCGCCTATTACGTCGGCAGCCGCGCCTCCGATGGATTCCCCGGCCAAACCGTCGGCCTCGTCGGCCTCGGGCGGATCGGAACGCGGGTCGCGCAGCTGCTGGCGCCCTGGCGCGCGCGGATCATCGCCTACGATCCCTATGTGCCGCCCGCGCATTTCCTCACCCACGGCGTCACGTCGGTCGATTACCAGACGCTGCTGCGAGAGTCGGACATCGTGTCATTCCACGTCGTGCTCACGCGGGAGACGCGCTACATGTTCGGCGAAGCCGAGCTAAAGCTGATGAAGCCGAACGCGATCGTGCTCAACACCGCCCGCGGCAAGGTGGTGGACGAAAAGGCGCTCGCGCGCGCCATCGACGAGGGGCGCATCCGCGGCGCCGCCATCGATGCCTTCGAGGAGGAGCCGCTGCCGGCGGATTCTCCCCTGCGCAAGCTCGGCGACCGCGTGCTGCTCTCGCCCCACTCTGCCTCCTATATACCGAGGGAGGGGAGCTGCGGCAGGGCGTGGCCTGGGCCACGCGCTCGGTGGTCACCGCGCTCAATGGTGGCATTCCGGACAATGTCTACAACCGGGACGTCATTCCGCGCTGGAAGGAGCGCTTCGGCGGCGCCAGCGCGGCCGGCGCATAGGGCGGTCGGGACGGCTCATTTCGGCCAAAATCGGCGCTGTTTTCGCCTGCCATCGGCGAGGGCGAATCGCTCGATCTTTGTGAAGAAGCAATGACTTAAGCATGTTGGTCGCAATCCTGAACTTCCTCCGCGCTTGGAGGCGCTACAACACGAGCCTGAGAGAGCTCTATCAGCTCGGCGACCGCGAATTGGCCGACATCGGTATCACCCGGTCGGACATCCCGCGGATCGCGTGGGACACCGCCCAGCGCGAAAAATTCTAACGCCAAAGGCGCCCGCACCGTGCGGGCGCTTTTGCTTTGAGCCTTAAAAGCCTCGCTCGCATTTCAACCCCGACTGGTTCCGCGTTCCGCCAGCCGCCATTTGCAACACCGAAAACGGGACGAGATAATCTCGTCCCATGACCGAACACCGTCTGCACCCAGTGCACGTCATCGGCGGCGGGCTTGCCGGATCCGAGGCGGCTTGGCAGATCGCCGCGCGCGGCGTGCCGGTCGTGCTCCACGAGATGCGTCCGCTGCGCACGACCGCGGCCCACAAGACCGCCGCGCTCGCTGAGCTGGTCTGCTCGAACTCCTTGCGCTCCGACGACAAGGAGCACAACGCCGTCGGCCTCTTGCATGAGGAAATGCGCCGCCTCGGCTCGCTGATCATGCGCACGGCCGACGTCAATCAGGTCCCGGCAGGAGGCGCATTGGCGGTCGATCGCGAGGGCTTCGCGGCGGCCGTGACCGCGGCGCTTGCCGCCCAGCCGCTGATCGACATCCGCCGCGAGGAGGTCGCAGGCTTGCCGCCTGCCGATTGGGACAGCGTCATCGTCGCCACCGGACCGCTGACCTCGCCGGCGCTTGCCGAAGCGATCGCCAAGCTCACCGGCGAGGACGCGCTCGCCTTCTTCGACGCCATCGCCCCGATCATTCACCGCGAAACGATCGACATGTCGCTCGCTTGGCTGCAGTCGCGCTACGACAAGGCGGGACCTGGTGGATCGGGCGCCGATTACATCAACTGTCCGCTCACGCGCGAGCAATACGACGCCTTTGTCGCCGCCCTCCTCGCCGGCGACACGGTCGCCTTCCACGACTGGGAGACGCCCTATTTCGACGGCTGCTTGCCCATCGAGGTGATGGCGGCGCGCGGCCGCGAAACCCTGCGCCATGGGCCGATGAAACCGTTCGGCCTCACCAATCCGCACGCGCCGGGGGTCAAGCCCTATGCCGTCGTTCAGCTGCGCCAGGACAATCGGCTCGGCACCCTGTTCAACATCGTCGGCTTCCAGACCAAGCTCAAGCATGGCGAGCAGGCCCGCCTCTTCCGCACCATTCCGGGCCTCGAGCGGGCCGAATTCGCGCGCCTCGGCGGCCTTCACCGCAACACCTTCCTCAACGCGCCGAAGCTCCTCGATGGCGCCTTGCGGCTCAACGCCGAGCCGCGTCTGCGCTTTGCCGGTCAGATCACCGGCTGCGAGGGCTACGTGGAATCCGCCGCCATTGGGCTCCTCGCCGGCCGGTTTGCAGTCGCCGAACGGCTCGGCCATGACCTCACGCCGCCGCCGCCGACCACGGCGCATGGCGCATTGCTCGCCCACATCACCGGCGGCCATGTGGAAACCGCCTCCTGCGCCGGACCCGCCAGCCCGCGCTCGTACCAGCCAATGAACGTCAATTTCGGCCTCTTTCCGCCGCTCACGCACGCAGTCAAGAGCGAAAGCGGTGAGCGGCTGCGCGGCACGCACAAGGCGCTGGCCAAAAAGCGCGCCCTCAGTTGCCGCGCGCTCGTCGACCTCGAGCGCTGGATCACCGGCCATGATCGCGCCGCGGCGGCGGAATAGCACGGATGAGCTTGCCGCACGAAATCGAGGGCCGCTGGACCAACGGGGTGGTGCTCAAGCGCGACCTGTTTTCGACCGTGGAGCGCGGCCGCTTCGGCACCCGCGCGGGCGAGGTCGAGGCGGTGCTGCGCCGGATCGACGAAGTCCCGTGGTGGAGTTTTGGCCTGGCGCGCCATCTGTTCGGACGCGAGCGGCGCGCGCTTGCGATCGCGGGCGAACTCGGCATTGCGCCGCCGCTCCTGTTCGCCGGTCGTAATGCGCTCATTCGCGGCTGGATCGATGGCCTGCCGCTCCACATCGCCAAGCCGCGCGGCGAGCACGGCTTCTTCCGCTCGGCCAAGGCGGCGCTGCGCAAGCTGCATCGCGCCGGCATCTGCCACAACGACCTCGCCAAGGAGCAGAACTGGCTGCGCGGGCGCGACGGACGCGCCTATCTCACCGATTTCCAGCTTGCCGCCCACTTCTCGCGCCGCTCCTGGCTTTTCCGCATCGCGGCTTACGAGGACCTGCGGCACCTGCTCAAGCACAAGCGGCGCTACGCGCCCGAGGCGCTCACCGCCGCCGAGCGCCGCGTGCTCGCGAAGAAGAGCCTCCTGACCCGCGTCTGGATGGCCACCGGCAAGAAGCTCTATTACTGGATCACCCGCGACATGCTGCACGTCAGCGACCGCGAGGGCGGCGGGACCCGGCTCCTCTACGACGCACCCCGCATCGCGGCGCGCCTGAAGGCGCACCCGCAGGTGCGCGACGCGGTGGTCGTGGCCTTCCCCGATCGCCGCGTCGGGACCGGCCTTTATGCGTTCGTCGAAGGCAATCCAGGGCTGACCGAGCGCGGCCTGCGCGAATTCCTCGCGGCGGAGACGGCGGACAAGGCGGCCCCCAAAGCGCCCGAGCACGTGCAGCTGACCGGGGCATTGCCCCGGACCGCCGCGGGGGAAGTGCGTAGCGAAATCCTCGAACTCGTCGCGATGAACCAGGTCGATCTGATCGACTCGCTGATCGCAAACGACGACGAGCGCAGCCTCGTCGCGCGCATCATCGCCGATCGCCGCAACCTGCGCGACCGATTTGCGTTCTAGCCGAAGATCCGCCGCGGCCGCCGGGCCGCGCGCCAGATGAGCCACTGTCGCCGCCACGGCGCGATCGCAACCGGCACGAATGGATCGTAGCCGCGCCGCTCCATGCGGGCGAGCGTCGGCCCCGCAAGCGCGACCGGCAGCAGCGCCGGTACGACCGCGGGCGCGACGCTCGCGAGCAGTTGCTGCGCCGCGCCGAGATGGTGGCGCGCGCGCAGGCGCAATTCGGCCAACGCCGCGCGCAATTGCGGTGTCGCCGGGCCGCCCTTGACGTCCAGCCGGTCGGCGCCGTGCCGCGCCAGCATTTCGAGCGGGATGAAGAGCTGGCCGCGCGCAGCATGGATCGGAAACGCCGCGAGCAACCCGGCAAGCGCATGGGCGAGGCCGGCGTGGTGGCTCAGCGCGCCGATATCCGGCTCGCCGCCGGCCGCGAGAATTTGCGCCGCAAGCGCGATAAGGCTCGCGGAGGCGCCGTCGGCATAGGCTTCGAGATCGGCAAGCGTCGCCATCGGCTCGTCGTAGAGATCGAACCTGCGCGCCTCGATGAGCGCCTTGAATGGCTCCGACGGCAGCCGGTAGCGCGCCACGCTTGCGAGCAGCGCCGCCGCCACCGGATGGGCCGCGATCTCGCCCCGGCCCGCACCGCCGATGACATCGCTCCACCATTGCAGCCGGATTTCCCCCGCTACGGGCTCGCGAATGACCTCGCGCACGCGGGCGATTTCCACGTTGAAGGCGTAGAGCGCGATCAGCGCGTCCCGATGCTCGGCGGGGGCAAACAAGGTGGTGAGAAAGCGGTCCTTGTCCGCCGCGCGTAACAGCGCCTCGCAATGGGCGAATGCGTCCTGCATGGGCGAGCGTCCCGATTCCGAAGCTCACGAGCGCTTGCAGCGCACCCTCGTGCGAAATTTCGGACTCAAAAGGACACTAGCAAACTTATGATTCTCGCGTAGGGCGGGCTACGACTTCACGCTCGAGGTCTTCGCTTCCTCCGCCGGCTCCTCGGCTTCCATGCGTGACGTCCCCACCCCGAGATAAATCAGGATCGGAGCGGCGATGAAGACCGAGGTATACGTGCCGACCAGCACGACGCCGAAGATCATGGTCGCCACGAAGCTGTGGATGGCATGGCCGCCGAACAGAAGCAGCGCGAGCAGAGCGAGCGTCACCGTCACGTGGGTGATGATCGAACGCGACAGCGTCGAATTGACCGAGATGTTGAGCAGCTCCGGCATGGACATGCGCTTGTATCGGCGCAGCATCTCGCGGATGCGGTCGTAGATGACCACCGTATCGTTGAGCGAGTAGCCGAGAATGGTGAGCAGCGCCGCGATGCTCGAGAGATCGAAATCGATCTGCGTCAACGACATGTAGCCGATCGTGAGCACGAGATCGTGCACGTTCGCGATCATCGCGCCGAGCGAGAACTGCCATTCGAAGCGGAACCAGAGATAGATCAGGATGGCGAAGATCGCGAGCCCGAGCCCGATCGTACTCTTGGCCAACAGTTCCGACGACACGCGTGGGCCGACCACTTCCACCCGGCGATAGTCGACCTCGCTGCCCAACGCCTCCCGGACCTTGCTGATGGCGGCCTGCTGGGCCTGTTCGCCGCCGGGCTGCTGGGCGACGCGGATGAGCACGTCGGCCGGGCCGCCGAACTCCTGCAGCTGCACGTCGCCGAGGCCGAGCCCGCTCAGCGCCGCGCGCATCTTGGCAAGGTCAGCCGCGCCGCTCTTCGCCTGCACCTCGATCAGCGTGCCGCCGACGAAATCGATGCCGAAATTGAGCCCGTGGAAAAAGAACAGCAGGATGGCGACGATCGACAGCGCCGCGGACACCGGGAAGCTGATGCGCCGAAAGCGCATGAAGTCGAACTTGGTGTCGTCCGGGACGATCCGCAGCAGCGGGATGGAGCGATACAGGCGCACGTCGGTCCCGCCTATGAAATCGCCAGTTGCCGCGGACGCGCCCACCTCACCCACCAAGCCACGATCAGCCGCGTCAGCGTGAAGGCGGTGAAGACGGTCGTCACGATGCCGATGCCGAGGGTGACGGCGAAGCCGCGCACCGGCCCGCTGCCGAAGAAAAACAGCACCGCGGCCGCGATGAAGGTCGTGATGTTCGAATCGAGGATGGTCGCGAGCGCGCGCGTGAAGCCGGCGTCGATGGCAGTAATGGGAGTGCGGCCGGTGCGGACCTCCTCACGGATACGCTCGTAGATGAGCACGTTGCTGTCGACCGCGATTCCGATCGTGAGCACGATGCCGATGATGCCCGGCAAAGTGAGCGTTGCATTGAGCAGCGAGAGGATGCCGAAGATCATGCCCACGTTGACGGCAACGGCGATGCTGGCAAAAACACCGAACAGTCCGTACGTCGCCACCATGAAGACGACGACGAGCGCGGCGCCGAAATAGGACGCGAGCTTGCCTCTCTCGATCGAATCCTGGCCGAGGCCCGCGCCCACCACGCGCTGCTCGATCACGGTAAGCTTGGCCGGCAGCGCGCCGGCGCGCAGAAGAATGGAGAGGTTGTTGGCGGATTCCACGGTGAAGTTACCCGAGATCTGGCCGCTGCCGCCCAGGATCGGCTCGCGGATGACGGGAGCCGAGATCACCTTGTCGTCGAGCACGATCGCAAACGGCCGCCCGACGTTCTCCTGGGTGATCTGCGCGAATTTGCGGGCGCCGGAGGTGTTGAACTTGAACGTGACGATCGGCTCGCTGGTACGTTGGTCGAAACCGGGCTGCGCATCGGTGAGCTCTTCGCCCGAGACGATGACGCGCTTGTCGAGAAGATAGGGCTGCGAGCGCTCCGCTTCCGAACCATAGACGATTTCGGATTCCGGAGGCGGTCGTCCCTGCAATGCCTGCTCGACCGGCATCGAGGTGTCGACGAGGCGGAACGTAAGCTTCGCGGTCGTGCCAATGACCTTGATGAGCTCGTCCGGGTTTCCAAGTCCTGGAACCTGAACGAGCACGCGATCGTTGCCCTGACGCTGGATCGAGGGCTCGACCAGACCCATCGCATTCACGCGCCGCCCGATAATCTCGACCGACTGGTCTATGACCTGGCGGGTACGTTCGAGCAGTGCGGGCTCCGTGGGAGTAAGCCGAACGACCCCGCCCCCCGCGTTCTCGACGTCGAGCGAGCGCGCGCCGGTGCTGCCGACGAAGCCGCCGAGCGGCTGCGATAGTTCCCTGAGCTTGGCCAGCCCCTGTTGCAGATCGCTCTCGCGAATGACCACCTCAACCGAATTTCCGCGGATGATCGGGGCGCGGGTCAGTCCGATGCGCGCCTCGCGCAGGACACGGCGGACCTCGTCCTGCAGCGCCAAGAGCTTTTGGCGACGTACGTCGTTCGCATCCACTTCGAGCAGGATGTGGGAGCCGCCCTGCAGATCGAGGCCGAGCACGATGTGGCGCTGCGCCCATGCCGGCCAGCGCTTGACCATGCTTTCCGGGAAGAAGTTGGGAACCGCGAACAGGCAGCAGATCAGCGCCGTTAGCAGAATCGCCGCTGCCTTCCACTTCGAAATATAAAGCATGGCTTGTCCCGGTTCACGCGTCGACTGAGCCGGCGCTCAGCTTGAGCCGCCCTCGTCTTTGACCGGCTCGCCCTTGGCGCGCACGCCCGACACCATTGCGCGCACCTGGCGCACCCGCACCCCGTCGGCGATCTCGACCTCGATCTGATCGTCGTCGACCACCTTGGTGACCTTACCGACGAGCCCACCGGAGGTAATGACGGTGTCGCCGCGGCGCAAGTTCTTGACCAGTTCCTGGTGTTCCTTCGCGCGCTTTTGCTGCGGCCGCAGGATCAGAAAATACATGATGACGAAGATGAGAACGAACGGCAGCAACTGCACAAACATACTGTCGCCGCCGAATAACTGGCTCGCTTGGGCAAAAGCGGGCGTCACGAACATTTCCCGGTCCTTTGTGCTTGCGGTTTGCCGTGCATTTGTCCGCGCGTCGCGCCGGCGCAGCCACAGTATGTCGGGCAACGAAATCGGCGCGGACTATAGCGGGCAGCAGCCCAATTGCAACGCTGGTTTGCCCCGCGAATCGGCCGTTGGCATGGCGACCTTGCAGGCTTGCCGGCACCCCGGTAAGGGTGCAGCGAACCCGATCGCAGCCATGGCCAAACGCGTTCAAAAGCCCCGGTCGCAGGCCTCATCGCGCCAGCGAATAGCGCTGGAATCCGCCGGTTCGCAAGGCGCATTCGAGCGCATCGCGGACGCGCTCGAACGGCTTGCGGGAGGCATGCCGGGAACGCCCCGCTTTGCCGCCGCCGACGCTTTTTCCTGGCATCCGGACGACCGGCGGCTCGCGCCGGTCGCAAACGTCAATCGCGTAGAGATGTCGTTGCTCAAGGGCATCGACCGCGTGCGCGATGTGCTGCTGGAGAACACCGAGCGCTTCGCGCGCGGGCTGCCGGCCAACAACGCGCTGTTGTGGGGAGCGCGCGGCATGGGCAAATCGTCGCTGGTCAAGGCCGTGCACGCGCAGGTCAATGTCGCGCACGCACGGGGTAAGGGCGGCAACGGGCCGCTCAAGCTCATCGAAATCCACCGCGAGGACATCGAGAGTCTGCCCGACCTGATGGCGCTGATGCGCGGGGCGCCCTACCGCTTCATCGTGTTCTGCGACGACCTCTCGTTCGAAGCCGAAGACACCAGCTACAAATCGCTCAAGGCCATGCTCGAAGGCGGCATCGAGGGGCGGCCGGACAACGTCGTATTCTACGCCACGTCGAACCGGCGCCACCTGATGGCGCGCGACATGATGGAGAACGAGCGCTCGACCGCGATCAATCCGGGCGAAGCCGTCGAGGAGAAGGTGTCGCTGTCCGACCGCTTCGGCCTGTGGCTCGGCTTCCACCGCTGCAGCCAGGATGAGTTCCTGGAAATGGTCGACGGCTACGTCGCCCACTACCGCATCGCGCATCCGCGCGAGAAGACGCATCCGGAGGCGCTCGAATGGGCGACCACCCGCGGCGCGCGCTCGGGGCGCGTCGCATGGCAATATGTGCAGGATCTCGCCGGCCGCCTCGGGGTGAAGCTCGAGGACAGAAGGCATAAGGCAGACAACAGGTAACGCTTCTGTTGTCTCGCCAATTGCGCCTCATGCCGACGGCAGCTCGACTCGTCATGCGCGGGCATAGCGCGTCGGAAGACGCGCGTGAACGCGCTTACGACCCGCGCATCCATCGAAAAAAGCGCTTCATTCGAGGGGGATGGATTTCCGGGACATAAGCGCGTTTACGCGCGTCTTCCGACGCGCTATGCCCGGCAATGACAATGGATGGGTCAGTACCAACGGCCGTTGGTGTCAGGCGCCGTTCAAGAACCGCGTGGGATCGAGCGGGGACGCCCCCTTGCGGATTTCGAAATGCAGCTGCGGCGCGTTGACGTTGCCGGTTTGGCCGGACCGCGCGATCACCTGCCCGCGTTTGACTTGATCGCCGCGCTTGACCAAGAGCTCCTTGGTGTGGGCGTAGGCGGTAACGTAGCCGTTGGGATGGCGCACCAGAACGAGGTTGCCATAGCCCTTGAGCTCGTTGCCGGCATAGGCCACGACGCCGTCTTCGGCGGCCTTCACCGGCGTGTTCTCCGGCAGTGCGATGTTGATGCCGTCGTTCTGCTGGCCATTGGTCGTGGGGCCGTAGCCGGCGATGACGCGGCCGTTCGCCGGCCAGCGAAACTTCGGCACCGGGCCGGTTCCTTCCGCCACTTTCGCGGCCTCTTTGTCCAACTGATCCGTCGGCGCGACGACGCTAGCGTTTTGCGCCGGCTCGGCTTCCTTCGGCGCCGCCGAAGCGACCGGCTTTGCTGGCGCGGCGGGCGGCGAAGCGCTGGCCTTCACCGGCGATGGCTGCGCGCCTGGAATGGTCAGACGGTCGCCGACATTGAGCGTGGCGGTCGGCTGGATGTTGTTGGCCTTGGCAATCTCGTTGATCGACTTGTGGTAGCGATGCGCAATTTTGCTCAGCGTGTCGCCGGCGGCGACCACGTGAACGCTCCCATTGCCGGGTGGGCTGGCGGCCGGCGCGGGTGTCGGCACCGCGGGGCGCGGCGTGGGCGCGGTTGCGACCCGCGACGACTTGTAGTGCGGAATGACCAGCCGCTGGCCGGGATAAAGGGTTGCCGGCGCCGTGATGTTGTTGGCCTGCATGATGACGGATGCCGGCACGCCGTGGCGCCGCGCGATGGTATCGACGGTCTCGCCCGCTGCAACCGTGATCGCGGTCCCGCCGTCCCAGCTCCAATTGCCGGACGATGCAGGCTTGCGCAGCACCGATCCCGTGACTTCGGAAGCGCCCGGACGCCCCGGGCCCGCGGCGGTGGAATTCGCGGCTACGGAAGTTGCCGAACGCGGCTGCGGCGCCTGGGCGGTTTGCGCCTGCGGCATCGATGCGGTCAGCTCGGGATTGCTGTGGGAAGCAAACGGATTGTCGTTGAAACGAGACGTATCCGCACTACAGGCGGCAACGCCGACGCTCACCAGCGCCAGCACCACTGCCCGCGGTGAAAACCGCGAGCCCAACATCTCCGAACCCCCCGACATCGCACCCTACTCGCACGCAACACAAGCGGCGAGTTAATACCCTGCGGGTTAATACGACTTTAAGAGATTACGGCGCCTCGACCTTGCCGCCGCGTGAACACAATCGTTACAATTCGCGCGCCTTTCCAGGCAAAAGCGGTACGAATCGTACCCCGATCAGATCCTCCTGTTTAATTCCTTGTTCACCCTTTGTGAGTTTGACCAGCTCCTGCGGACCGGCGTGCGGTCCGAGCGGCAATACCATCACGCCGCCGTCGGCAAGTTCGCCGAGGAGTGCCTCGGGAATGGTTTCGGCGGCGGCAGTGACCATGATGCGGTCATAGGGCGCTGCGTCCGGGACGCCAGCGAGACCATCGCCGACCCGCACGTCGACATTGTCATAGCCCAGTGTCGCCAGTCGCTGACGCGCGGTGTCCGCTAGCGTCCGATAACGCTCGACGCTGATCACTTCACGTGCGAGCCGGGACAGAATGGCGGCCTGATAGCCCGAGCCGGTGCCCACTTCGAGCACACGATGGTCAGGCCGCACGCCGAGCTGCTCGGTCATGAAGGCGACCACGTAAGGCTGGCTGATCGTCTGCCCGCAGGCGATCGGCAGCGCCTGGTCCGCGTAGGCAGTGTCCACGAAGGAACTTTCGACGAAATGCTCGCGCGGCACCTCGTCCATGGCGCGCAGCACCGCCGGATCGGCGATGCCGCGCCTGCGCAGGCCGAGCAGAAACTGCATGCGGCCGACACTGTCGTCGCCGGGCGGTTGCTTGGGCACGCCGAGCCTCCTGACCGACTCTAGCCGAAAACCCGCCTTCGGCCAGAGCGCACGGTGAAAATGACGTAAATCCAACTGCTTGCGGCGGAACAAATAGCCGGAAGGGACGCCTCAACTTCGCCTTGACGATCTGATGTCTTTACAGCTGCGAATCCGATCGCAAGACCGGGGGAGAGAGAGATGACCTCTGCCGCACAAGTCCAGCCGGCGATGCCGGCCAAGCGGATCCTCGTCGTCGAAGACGAGCTGATGATCCGCATGCTGCTCGAGGACATGCTGGGCGAGCTCGGTTACACCGTCACCGCCGAGGCTGGGCGTCTCGACGAGGCGCTGCAAGCGGCGAAGACCGCCGACTTCGATGTCGCGATCCTCGACGTCAATCTCGACGGCGAGCCCGTCTCGCCGGTGGCCGATGCCCTCGCCGCCCGCGGCACGCCGTTCGTGTTTGCCACGGGTTACGGCGAACGCGGGCTGCCGGAACCCTATCGCGACCGGCCGATGCTGAAGAAGCCCTTTCAGATGGATGGGCTCAAAGAAATGCTGCAAAACGCGCTTGCAGCCGGCAAGCAATAATCAGGGCCATCTAACTGTCGTCCCCGCGAAAGCGGGCAATGCGGTTCCTGGTTCCCGATTCCCGACACCTCAATCGAACAGCTCCGCCAGCCGCGTCATGAACGGCTCGTCCGTCATATCAAGTCGTAGTGGCTCGCTGCCGTCCGCCGGCGGCTGCGCCCGCATGCGCACATAGGCGATCCAGTAATAGGCGTTGCCGCGGCCGTCCTGCCGCTGGTCGATCTGCAGCCGCTCCTGCCGGTTGCGGCCCTGGGTCGTCACGGCAATACCCTTGACGTCAGCGGGCGCACAATCGGGAAAGTTGACGTTGATGAGCACATCGCGCGGAATCCCGGCGGCGAGCACGCGCCGGATGATGTCGGGACCGAAGCGGACTGCCGTTTCCCAATGGGGCGGCTGGTTGCTGCGCGATCTGTAGGCCTGCGACAGCGCCACCGACGGAATGCCGAGGATGGTGCCCTCCACCGCGCCGGCGACGGTGCCGGAATAGATCACGTCCTCGCCGGCGTTGCGGCCGCGGTTGACGCCGGCCAGCACCAGGTTGGGCGGGCGATCCTTGATTACGTGCCGCGCCCCCATGATGACGCAGTCGGTGGGCGTGCCTTTGACCGCGAAGCGGCGCTCGCCGACCTCGCGCAACCGCAGCGGGTCGTTGAGCGAGAGTGAGTGCGAGACGCCGGACTGATCGAATTCCGGCGCGATCACCCAGACGTCTTCGGACAGCGCTCGGCCGATCTCGGCGCAGACGTCGAGCCCTTCCGCGTGGATGCCGTCGTCGTTGGTGATGAGAATGCGCATCGGGTTGCTTCACCTCCCCGGCTTGCGGGGAAGGGAGCCGTCTGTGCGCGCTGAAGCATGGTTCTCCATCACTGCGCCCGTTCGATGGTCTTCAACCCGCCCATATAGCTCTGCAGCACGTCCGGCACCGCGATCGAGCCGCCCTGCTGCTGATAGGTCTCCATCACCGCGATGAGCGCGCGCCCGACGGCGACGCCGGAGCCGTTGAGGGTGTGGACGTTGCGGATCTGACGACCGTCCTTGGCGCGGTAGCGCGCGTTCATGCGCCGCGCCTGGAACTCGCCGCAGAGCGAGCAGGACGAGATCTCGCGGTACATGTTCTGTCCGGGCAGCCACACTTCGATGTCGTACGTCTTCTGCGCCGCAAAGCCCATGTCGCCGGTGCAGAGCGTGACTACGCGGTAGTGCAGATCGAGCCGCCGCAAGACCTCCTCGGCGCAGGCGAGCATGCGCTCGTGCTCGTCCCTGCTCTCTTCGGGCGTGGTGACGGAGACGAGCTCGACCTTGTCGAACTGGTGCTGGCGGATCATGCCGCGCGTATCCTTGCCGGCCGCGCCCGCCTCGGCGCGAAAGCACGGCGTGCAGGCGGTGAAGCGCAGCGGCAGCGCGGCCTCATCCACGATGGATTCGCGCACGAGATTGGTCAGCGGCACTTCGGCGGTAGGAATGAGCCAGAGCCTGGTATTCTTCAGGTCTTGCGTTGCAGTATCAGCGCCCCTCGCGACCTCCTCTTGCAGCCGGGCAGTGCTGATCTCTTTCGCATTTTCAAAAGCGGAGATGATTCCCCCTATTGCTTCAGCCAAATATTTTTGCGGTTTTGATCCGGCACTAGTCTCGAACTGATCGTCTTCAAATTTCGGCAATTGTGCCGTTCCAAACATCACCTCGTCGCGCACTAGCAGCGGCGGCGCGACCTCAGTGTAGCCGTGCTCGGTCGTGTGCACGTCGAGCATGAATTGCCCGAGCGCGCGCTCGAGCCGCGCGAGGCCACTCGTCAACACCACGAAGCGCGCGCCTGACAGCTTTGCGGCAGTCTCGAAATCCATCTGCCCGAGCGCTTCGCCCAGATCGAAATGCTGCTGCGGCGTGAAACCGTAATTGCGCTTGGCGCCGAAGCGATGGTGCTCGACGTTGTCCTCGGCGCTCTTGCCGTCGGGCACCTCGTCCAGTGGCATGTTTGGAATTTCGGCGAGCTTGTCCTCGAGTTCCGTCGAAGCCTTCTTCGCGTCTTCCTCTAGTCGCGGAATTTCTGCCTTCAGTCGCGCGACCTCGGCCATGAGCGCCTGCGCAGCCGCCTCCTCGTTGCTTTTCTTCGCCGCGCCGATTTCGCGCGACGCCGCGTTGCGGCGGGCGAGTGCCGCTTCCGCCTTCTGGATGGCGGCGCGCCGGCGCTCGTCGATCTCGATCAGCCGCTTTGCTTCGCCCGGCAAACCGCGCCGCGCCAGCCCCCGGTCGAACGCGTCGGGATTGTCACGAATCCACTTGATATCGTGCATGTCTTTCGCCGCCATGCCCCGCGCAGGCGGGGCATCCAGTCAACGCCGACGCCGATGGTCTAGGAAACGTCGTGCCTGATTCCAAGGCCCGTGGATACTGGACCGCTCACGCGGGCGATAACACCCCGTCGGGGCGGCAGGAAATCCATCATTCCGCCGGCTTGGCGGCGGCGCTGGCGGCGTCCTTGGCCTTGTCGGCGGCTGCCTTCTTCTCGACCCACCGCACCGACCAGATCGAGCCTTCATAAAGCGCCATCAGCGGCAGCGCGAGCGAGAGCTGGCTGAGCACGTCGGGCGGGGTGAGCACCGCCGCGATCACGAAGGCGCCGACGATGAAATAGCGCCGCTTCGCCTTGAGCTGATCGGAGGTGACGATGCCGACGCGCCCCAGCAGCGTCAGGATCACCGGCAGCTGGAAGGCGATGCCGAAGGCGAAGATGAGCTTCATCATCAAGGTCAGATAATCCTCGACCTTGGGCAGGAGCTCGATCGCGGCGTGGCCGTCGCCGCCCGCCTGTTGCATGCTCAGAGAAAATCGCGCCAGCATGGGCCAGACCAGGGCATAGACGACAACAGAGCCGAGCAGGAAGAAGATGGGAGTCGCCACGAGGTAGGGCAGGAAGGCCTGCTTTTCGTGGCGATAAAGGCCGGGCGCGACGAACATGTAGATCTGCGTCGCAACGACCGGGAACGATATGAACGCCGCCCCGAACATCGCGAGCTTGAGCTGGACGACGAAATATTCGAGCAGGCCGGTATAGATGAACTTGGAGTCCGGGCCCGCCACCCAAACGAACGGCCAGGTCAGCACGTCGTAGATCGTCTTGGCGAAGAAGAAGCAGCCGACAAACGCAATGCCGAAGGCGATCAGCGCCTTGATCAGCCGCGAACGCAGCTCGATCAAGTGTTCCATCAGCGGCGCTTTGCTCGCCTCGATCTCCTTCTCGTCGTCCTCGCGGCTCATGCGGATTTGCCATCGGGCTTGGCGGCATCGGCATCGGCGATTGCCGGCTCAGGCGCCGCCGAGGGCGGCGCGGCGGCATCCGTGGCCGCCGTAGCTGGCGCGGCTGGCAGCGCGGCGCCGGCCGGCGAGGTGCTGGGTTCCGCCGCGACCGGCGGGCTCGGCGTGGCCGCGCCTGCGGTGTCGACCATCGCGCTCTCGATCTGCTGCTGCGTGCTTTCCAACTCCCGTTTGACCTCGCTGACGGGATCGAAACTCGCGTAGCTCTGCGCCTGGCTCGTCATCTCGTCGACCTGCTTCTTGAGGTCGGCCATCTCCGCCTCGCGCATCGCCTCCTGAAATTGGCTTTGGAACTCGGAGGCCATGCGGCGCAGCTTGCTCATCCACTGCCCGAGCGTGCGCAAGACGGTCGGCAGCTCCTTCGGCCCGATCGCAATCAGCGCGACGATGCCGATGAGCAGGAGCTCGCTCCAACCGATCTCGAACATGGAGGCTTCAACTCCGAGAGGCGCGCAGTGCGCAGGCCCCCCTCCGATCCACGCGTCCGCAGGGTTGTTGCCGCGGCGTGCAGCCGCTCAGCCCGCCTTGCGCGTCTCGGTGACGGTCGCCGTTGGAGCGGGCGCTGGCTGGTGGTCGATCGTCTTCGGGTCGGTCTTGACGGGCTCGGTCTCGGCTTTTTCTTCCTCCGTCAGCCCTTTCTTGAACGACTTGATGCCCTTGGCGAAATCGCCCATCAGCTCCGAGATCTTGCCACGTCCGCCGAACAGCAGCAGGCCCACGGCCAGAACCAGAATCCAGTGCCAAATGCTCATCGAACCCATGCGCAACTCCTCCGCGTCGACGAGACCGCACGCCCGTCTCGTCTCTCGGCTTTGACCAGAAGCTAGGCTCCGGGCGCGGCAAAAACAAGGACTTCGCCCGCGCGCTTGCGCCGCCGCGCAGCCGCCATCGCGGCCCGCAGGCCGCGGAACCGCGCAGCTCAGCGGCGTTTCGCCGCGTTAACGCAAATCGATCGTCTTCCGCACCGCGGTTCCGCGCTCCCCGCAGTCATTGCCGGGCTTGGCCCGGCAATCCATCCCCTAGAATGACTCGCTTCTTTTCGATGGATGCCCGGGTCATAAGCGCGTTTACGCGCGTCTTCGACGCGCTTCTGCCCGGGCATGACGACATAAGGACACCACCCCCCCCATCACTCCTCGCCGGTGCGCTCCGGCGGCGGCGCGAGGCCGAGATCGAGATCGCCGGGTTCCAGCGGGTCCTCGTCATCGTGCAGGGCCGGATCGTCCGACGGCATCGGCACCGAGAAGCCGGGCGGCAGCCGCCCGTCGAGCAGGCCCGAGCCCTTGAGTTCCTCGAGCCCCGGCAGGTCGCCCACCGCATCGAGCCCGAAATGCGACAGGAACGCCTCGCTGGTGCCGTAGGTCACCGGGCGGCCGGGGGATTTGCGCCGCCCGCGTGGGCGAACCCAGCCGGTCTCGAGCAGCACGTCGACCGATCCCTTGGAGGTCGTCACCCCGCGGATCTCCTCGATCTCCGCCCGCGTCACCGGCTGGTGATAGGCGATGATGGCGAGCGTCTCGATTGCCGCGCGCGAGAGCTTGCGCGTCTCGACCGTCTCTTTGCTCAACAGCCAGGAGAGATCGCTGGCGGTGCGGAAGGTCCACTTCCCGCCGATTCGAACGAGATGAACGCCGCGCGTGGCGTATTCCTCCTGCAGGCGCAGCAGCGCCGCGTGCACATCGACCCCTTGCGGCAGCCGCTCCGCCAGCGACGCCTCGTCGAGCGGCTCGGCCGAGGCGAACAGCATCGCCTCCAGCAGGCGAAGCTCTTCGGCCCGCGGTTCGGCCGCATTGTCCGGCTCGTCGTCCGGCATCACCACTTTCAACTTCGGCATCGCTGGCCCTCCTCTATTCCTTGCCGTCCGCGGGCGGCGCCGCCACGCCGCCCGGATCAGCCACCCCATTTTCAGCCGGTTGACGCTTGCGCACGTAGAGCGGCGCAAACGCCCCCTGCTGGTGCATCTCCATCACGCCCTCGCGCACCATTTCGAGGGTGGAGGCAAAGCTCGACGCAAACACCGTCGGCGCGAGCGACGGCTCGACCACGTACGAGATCAGAAACTCGTCGAGCCGCGTCCAATCGGGTGAGCGCCCGATCAGCCGCTCGAGCGCTTCGCGCGCCTCGGCCAGCGACCAGACGGTGCGCTTGACCAGGCGCACGTGCGCGAGAGCCGACTTTTGCCGTTGTTGCGCATAAGCCGAGAGCAAATCGTAGAGTGTCGCCGAATATTGCGGGTGCTTGATGTGCGCGATCGGCTCGGGCTGGCCGCGCCGGAACACGTCACGATCGAGCTGCGCGCGGCCGAACAGGCGCTCGGCAACGTCGCGGATGGCTTCAAGACGCTTGAGCCGCAACGCCAGCGCGACCGCCATATCCTCGGCACTCTGCCCTTCGGGCGCGTTCGTTTCCGGCAACAACAGGCGCGACTTCAAATAGGCGAGCCATGCCGCCATCACGAGGTAATCGGCCGCCAGCTCGAGTCTCAGCTTGCGCGCCTCCTCGATGAAGGCGAGATACTGGTCCGCAAGCGCCAGGATCGAAATTTTAGCGAGGTCGACCTTCTGCTGGCGCGCGAGCGCGAGCAAGAGGTCGAGCGGGCCTTCGAAACCCTCGACATCGACCACCAATGCCGGCTCGCTCGTTGCCCGGTCCGCTGCAATGTCGGCTTCGAATTGGATCTCGTCGGGGTTCATGAGATCGCCCTCCGGGCACTCGCGCCGTTATCGATCAGCGCCGCCCATTCGGCGCGCAACGCTGCAGGATCATCCTTGACGACACGCCCGCGCCGCGCGAGCGCGGCGTCCGCCCGGGCCGCGGCTTCGCCGGTGAGCACGGGCACGGCGGATGCGACCGCCCGCATCTCGTCAAGCTCGCCGTTGCAATGGAGGACGACGTCGCAACCCGCCGCTATCGCTGCGCGCGAGCGCGCCTCGATCGAGCCGGACAAGGCCCCCATGGAGATATCGTCGCTCATCAGCAGACCACGAAATCCCAGCCAGTCCCGAATCACATCCCGGACCAGAGTGACCGAAGTCGTGGCCGGAGCAATAGGATCGATAGCCGTGTATACGATATGGGCGGTCATCCCAAGCGGTAGATCAGAGAGGGGGCGGAACGCGGCAAAGTCGGTGGTCCTCAGCGTTTCGCGGTCGGTCTCGACGATGGGGAGCGCGCGGTGGCTGTCGGCGGTGGCGCGGCCATGCCCAGGAATATGCTTGAGCACCGGCAGGACCCCGCCGGCCAGCAAGCCGTCGGCCACCGCGCGCGCCAGCAAGGCCACCTTCTCCGCGGTGTCCCCATAAGCTCGATCGCCAATGATGGAATCCGCGCCGGCGACGGGCACATCGGCGATCGGCAGGCAATCCACATCGACCCCGACCGCCGCGAGATCGGCGGCGATCAGCCGGGCGCCGAGATACGCGGCCTTTATCCCCTCCGCCGCGTTGCGGTCGTAGACGCGGCCGTAGGCGGCACCGGGCGGATAGGACGGCCAATGCGGCGGTCCGAGCCGCTGGACGCGGCCGCCTTCCTGGTCCACGAACACCGGCGCTTCGCGCCCGACCGCGTCGCGAATCGACGCCGTCAGGCGGCGCACTTGCGCCGGCGTCTCGATGTTGCGCTTGAAGAGAATGAACCCCCACGGCTCGCGCTCGCGCAGCAACGTGCGCTCGGCGGGCGTCACCGTCGTACCCGCAAGCCCAGTGATGAAAGCGCGTACCGCCATCGGCGCGGATTAGCCCGCGCCTGCCGCAAGGGTCAGGCGCAACTCAGTTGTTCGGAACCACGCATTGGCCGCCGGCGGCCTTGTAGGTGGCGCAGAACTGGCTCGCCTCTTGGGCCGATGTAAAAGGCCCAACCAGGGTCCGGTAGAAGACCCCTTTGCTGCCCAGGTCCGCGCGGCGAATGATCGGCTGCAGGTCGCCAAGCTCGTTCGGGAATTTTGCCTGCAGGCTGCGGAAGGAGGATTGCGCTTCCGCCTCGCTCTTCTGCGAGGAGAGCTGCACCACGAAGCCACCCGCCGTGTTCTCCGTCGCCTCAGGCGCGCTCCGAGTGGAGGGCGGCGGCGCCGCTGCGGTGCGAGCGCGGGCCGGCGGGGCCGCGGCCGGTTCGCTCGGCTGCGGCTCGAGCGAGATCGGGCCGCTGTTGCGCGCCGCCGAGGCCGTTGCCGCTTTCGGGGCGGCCGGCGACGCATTCGGGGCGGCCGGCACCGCACTCAACCGCGCCGCGGCAGCCGCCTGCGCGGCCGCAGGCTGGCTCGTCACCGGCTTCCCGCTTACATCGGATGCATCCGGGTGAATGACCACGGTGCGGACCTTCTTGGGCTCGGTCGATGCGCCCGCACCCTGCCCCGGCGCGACCGGCGCCGGCAACGCGACGCGCGGAGCGGCCTGGGTTCCGGGCTCCTTGAGCGCAACCGGCTCCTCCTGCTTCGACACGATCCGTTCGGCGTTGGCCGACCGACCCTGCGCGAGGTTGCTCGATTGCGGATCGCCGGCGCTCTCGGGCACGATCTTTGTCGGCGTGGAGTTGTCGGCCGTGATGACCGGCGGCGGTTGGGTCGAACTGGGATTGCCGTAATAGCTCCGGTAGGCATAGGCGCCGGCGGTGCCGAGCACGGCGCAACCGATGATGGCGAGCGCGGTGGCGAAGCCGCCACGCCGCGCGCGCGGCGCGTCGTCATACGCCTCGTGTTCATGCGGCTCGAGCGGCACGTCGTCCTGGTAGGCGTACTCGGCCTCCTGAGCGTCATATTGGCCGCCATCCGTGCCGTCGTCTTCGTAGTGCTGGCTCTGCTCGTGCTGCTGGCTCTGCTCGTACTGCTGGCTCTGCTCGTACTGCTGGCTCTGCTCGTACTGCTGGTTCTGCTCGTACTGCTGGTTCTGCTCGTCGTAGTGCTGGTTCTGCGGGTCCGCCCCGCGCTGGGGCTCGTCATAGAATCGGCTGTCGGCGCGCCAACCCGCGGGCTCCGGGGCCGGCGGCTGGGCGTAATCCCGGCCCGTCCCATGGGCCGAGCGGCGCGGCATGTCGCCGGCGGCAAAGTGCGGTTCGCGCACCGGGGCGGCCTGCCAGTCCTCCGGCGCGGTCGCCGGCGCGTCGTGCGCTTCTCCCTGCCGCTCGCGCGAATTGCTTCGCCCGAGATCGGCGAATGGATCGCTCTGCCCGAGCAGACGGGCAAGCTCGGCCAGCGGATCGCGGGCACTTGCCTCCTCGCTCGGCCGCGGCGGCTCGGCCGCGCGACGATATGGATCATTGGAGCGATAACGTCGTAACGTATTGTCGTCGGCCATACTCATCCCCGTTTCCGGTACACTGGCGCCGCACCCGGTCGGTTGCGCGACGGATCCATCGAGCGGGGGTCCATCTGCCCTTACGCACCGAGCGAGCTAACGCATCTCCTCGGGGGCCTCGACGCCGAGCAGCCTCAGCCCTGACGCGAGAACGGTGACCACGCCCTCCACCAGCGCAAGGCGCGCCATGGTCATTTGTGGATCATTCTGGATAATGAAGCGTAAATATGACGCATCATTTCCGCGATTCCACTGCGCGTGGAAATCACTTGCAAGATCATAGAGATAGAAGGCGATGCGGTGCGGCTCATGGGCGATTGCGGCCGCTTCGATGAGGCGCGGGTAGAGCGCGAGCCGCCGCATCAGCGCAAGCTCGCCGGAATCTTCTAAGCGCTCGAGCGGCGCGCCCGCGAGCAGGAAGGCCCGCGCCGCCGCCGGCTCGCTCGGCAGATCGGCGACGACTTCGCGCGCGTTGCGCAAAATCGATTGGCCGCGGGCGTGGCCGTACTGGACGTAGAACACCGGATTGTCGCGGGACTGCTCGATCACCCTGGCGAGGTCGAAATCGAGCGCCGCGTCGTTCTTGCGGTAGAGCATCATGAACCGCACGGGGTCCTTGCCGACTTCATCCACGACGTCGCGTAACGTCACGAACTCCCCCGTGCGCTTTGACATTTTCACCGGCTCGCCGCCGCGTAACAGTTTCACCAATTGCACGATCTTGATGTCGAGCTCCGCGCTCGGAGCTTGCGTGACCGCCCGCACCGCCTTGACCGCCGCTTGCACGCGCTTGACGTAGCCGCCGTGATCGGCGCCCCACACGTCGATCATGCTGGCGAAGCCGCGATCGACCTTGTTCTTGTGATAGGCGATGTCGGAGGCGAAATAAGTGTAGCTGCCGTCCGATTTCATCAGCGGCCGGTCGACGTCGTCGCCGAAGTCGGTGGCACGAAACAGCGTCTGCTCGCGATCCTCCCAGTCCTCCACCGGGGTACCCTTCGGCGGCGGCAGCCGTCCTTCATACACGTAGCCGGCGCGCCGCAGCGCGGCGATGGTCTCGCCCACCTGATCGCGCGGACCTTCGATGAGCGAACGTTCGGAGAAGAAGACGTCGTGCACGACGTTGAGCGAGCGGAGATCGTTGCGAATATCCGCCATCATCATGTCGATGGCGCGATCGCGGACGAGCGGCAGCCACTCCGTCTCCGGCTTGTCCTTCAAGCTCGCCCCATAGCGGGTGGCGAGTTCCGCCCCCACCGGCTTGAGATAGTCGCCGGGATAGAGGCCTTCCGGTATGGCGCCGATGTCCTCGCCCAGCGCCTCGCGGTAGCGCAGGAATGCCGAGCGTGCGAGCGCGTCGACCTGCGCGCCGGCATCGTTGATGTAGTATTCGCGCGTGACCTCAAAGCCGCTGAAGGCGAGCAGATTGGTGAGCGCGTCGCCGAACACCGCGCCGCGGCAATGGCCGACGTGCAGAGGCCCGGTCGGGTTGGCGGAGACGTATTCGACGTCGACCGCGGTGCCTTGGCCGATGTCGCTGCGCCCATAATTCGCACCCGTTGCGAGCACCGCGCGCAGTGCGTCGATCCACGCCGCCGGCTTGAGCGTCAGGTTGATGAAACCCGGACCCGCGACCTCGGCCTTCGCCACCAGTTCGTCGCCGCGCAGTTTGGCTGCGATCGCTTCCGCCAATGGGCGCGGCTTTGAGCCGGCATCCTTGGCCAGCACCATGGCCGCATTGGTCGCCATGTCGCCGTGCGCGCTCTCGCGCGGCGGCTCGACCACGATGCGCGATTGGTCGATTCCCGCGGGCAGCATACCGTCTGCGGCCAGCGCGTTCGTGGCGGCACGCACTTTGTCCAGCACCGCGGCAAAAATGTTCTGGTCGCTCATGGTCGGCAGGCTAGTGTCCCGATTCCGAAGTTCGCAAGCCCTTGCGGCACACTCTCGTGCGAACTTCGGAATCAAAGGGACACTAGCACTTATGACTCTAGTGTGGTTTTTGGATTTGAAGTTCCTATACGAGCTCGCTGCAAATGCGTAGGAACTTCAAATCCACCACACTAGTGTCCCGATTCCGAAGTTCGCAAGCCCTTGCGGTACACTCCCTGGCGAACTTCGGAAGGTCGCGCCGCCTAACGCAATTCCGGTGTCGAGTCAAAAAGCCGCGCGTGCTCCATGAGCGCGTAGCGGTCGGTCATGCCGGCGATGAAATCGGCGATGTGGCGCGAGCGCGCGGCCGCATCGCCGCTGTCGACAATCTGCGCCCATTCCGCCGGCATGTCGTCGGGCTGTTCCAGATAGCGGGCGAACAGCGCGCAAACGAGGCCCTCCGCGTCGCCCATGATGCGCATGATGCGATCGTGGCGATACATCCGCGGATAGAGAAAGCCCTTGATGGCGCGGTCGGCCTCGGCCATGGCGGACGAGAAGGCGCCGACCGGATGCGCGGCGTGACGCACGTCGTCGGCCGAGCGCGGCGCCAGTGCCCGCAGGCGAGCGCCGGTTTCCGCGATGACGTCCTCGATCATCTGCGTGATGAGCCGGCGCACCAGTTCATGCACCAGCCGCGACGGATCGAGCGTCGGATGCTCCTTGCGGATTTGGCGCAGAATGTCGCGGATGAGCGGAACTTCGGCGAGATCCTCGACCGCGAACAGGCCGGCGCGCAACCCGTCATCGATGTCGTGGGCGTCGTAGGCGATATCGTCGGCGATGGCGGCGATCTGGGCCTCGGCGCTGGCAAAGCTCCATAGCTCCAGGTCCTGCGTCCTGCCATGGAGCGCGATGGCGTGCGGCAGCCCGCGCTCGCGATAAGGCCCGATCGGGCTGCCGTCGGCAAGCGTGAGCGGGCCATTGTGCTTGACCAGCCCTTCGAGCGTCTCCCAGGACAGGTTCAATCCGTCGAAAGTGGGATAGCGCTTCTCGAGCGCGGTCACCACGCGCAGCGTCTGCGCATTGTGATCGAAGCCGCCGCAGGCGGCGAGGCAGCGATCGAGCGCGCGCTCGCCGGCGTGGCCGAAGGGGGGATGGCCGAGGTCGTGGGCGAGCGCCAACGCCTCGGCCAGATCCTCGTCGAGCCCGAGCGCGCGAGCGAGCGAGCGCGCGATCTGGGCAACCTCGAGCGTATGGGTCAAACGGGTGCGAAAGTGGTCGCCTTCGTGAAAGACGAAGACCTGGGTCTTGTGCGCGAGCCGCCGGAAGGCGGTCGCATGGATGATGCGGTCGCAATCGCGGCGGAAGGCGTTGCGGGTCGCGCTCACGGGCTCCGGGTGGAGCCGGCCGCGGCTCCTGCCCGGAGCGGACGCATAGGGGGCGCGCGCAAGCGCCGCTTCGACCGCCATGCCCGACCGCCAATTGACCAAAGCCCCGCGCGCACTTAACTATCGGTCAGGCCCGCTGGCAATCATTGGTATGCGGATGGACGACATTACGGTCACCGAACGGGCGGCGCGCCGGATCGGCGAGATTTTAGGCCGCGAGCCGCCAGGCACCATGCTGCGCGTGAGCGTGGAGGGCGGCGGGTGCTCCGGTTTCCAGTATAAGTTCGACATGGACCGTGCCCAGGCCGCCGACGATCTGGTGATCCGGCGCGACGGCGCGACGGTGCTGATCGATCAGGTTTCGGTCGGCTATCTGGCCGGTTCCGAGATCGATTTCGTCGATGACCTGATCGGCGCCTCGTTTCGCATCAACAACCCGCAGGCGACGGCGTCCTGCGGTTGCGGGACCAGCTTCTCGCTCTGATCATTGAGTTGGCTTTAGTCCCGCCGCCCTGGCGAGCGCACCGGTCGTGCCGATTTCCGCCTGTACCTGCGCATCGAACTCGGCCGGCGTTAGCGGCATCGGCTCCATGCCCAGCGTTTCCAAACGCTCCTTGACGTTCGCGGATTGCATCGTCTTCACCGCTTCGCGATGGAACTTCTCGATAATATCGCGCGGCGTCTTTACCGGCATGAACGCACCAATCCAGAACGGATAATCGGAATTGGGAAATAGCTCGAGCACGCTCGGCACGTCGGGCAACAGCGCGGCGCGTTTCGGGCTGCTTACCGCGAGGGCTACAAGCTTGCCTTCGCGGACCTGCGGCAGCGCTGTGCCGAGCGGACAGAAATAGAACTCGGCTCGTCCCGAAAGGACCTCGGCGAGCGCTTCGGCACCGCCCCGAAATGGAATATGCACGGCATCAAAACCGGCGGCCATGCGAAAGCGCTCGGCACTTAGATGGGTGGCGGTCCCCACGCCCGCCGAGGCAAAATTGAAGGAGCCAGGCCTCGCCTTGGCGGCGGCGACCAGATCGTGCGCCGTCTTGAAACCCTTCGATGGCGAGACCACCAACACGTTCGGACTCGTTCCGAGCGAGACCACCGCCGCGAAATCGGCGGCGGTATCGTACGACGCATTCGGATAAACCGTGGGCACCAAGGTATGTGCCGAGGAGGTGGCTAGCAGCGTATAGCCGTCAGGCTCCGCCTTGGCGACCATGCCGCCAGCGATCGTCGTTCCGCCGCCGCCGCGGTTCTCGACCACGATCGGTTGCCCGAGCTGCGCCGACAATGGCTCGAAGACGACGCGCGGGATGACGTCGGTCGCGCTGCCGGCGGCAAAAGCGACGATCGCGCGGACCGGCTTGCTCGGCCAAGTCTGTGCGACCGCCTCGCTGCCCCAACCGAGCAGCAAGGCCGAGATCACAAGCGACCAGCGCGGCATGCAGCATTCCCTCCTCGCCTGCCGATGGCAGGAAGGAAGCAAAGGCCGCGCCATCCGAGAGGCGCCGGGGTCGCTGTTCAAAATCACTCGGCGGCGACGACAGTCGGGCGCTCGGCGTGTTCCGGCACCTCCCGCAGCTGCGGCTCGAGCCGGTACTTGAGCATGCGGTCGATGCGGTCGAGATAGATATAGATGACCGGCGTGATGAAAAGCGTCAGCAGCTGCGAGAGCAGAAGTCCGCCGACCACGGCGACGCCGAGCGGCTGACGCATTTCGGCCCCGGCCCCGGTGCCGAGTGCGATCGGCAGCGTGCCGAAGATCGCCGCGAACGTCGTCATCATGATCGGCCGGAAGCGCAGAAGCGCAGCCTCGCGGATTGCGGCCTGCGCGCCCATGCCCACGCGCCGCCGCTCGATCGCGAAGTCGATCATCATGATGGCGTTCTTCTTCACGATGCCGACCAGCATGACGATGCCGATCATGGCGATGACCGAGAGGTCCATGTTGAACATCATCAGCACCAGCAGCGCGCCGACGCCGGCGGAGGGCAAGCCGGAAATGATAGTGATCGGATGAATGAAGCTCTCGTAGAGAACGCCGAGCACCACATAGGCGGCGAAGACCGCGGCCAGGACCAGCACGCCCTGCCCTCTGAGCGAGTCCTGGAACACCTGCGCCGAGCCTTGGAAGCCGGTGCTGACGGTAATCGGTAGGCGGGATTCGCGCTCGATGTCCTTGATGGCGTCGACCGCCTGCCCGAGCGAATAGCCGGGCGCGAGGTTGAACGAGATCGTCACCGCGGGCTGATTGCCCTGGTGATTGACCTGCATTGGCCCGACCGCGGACACCACCCGGGTAACCGCCGAGAGCGGGATCGACGTCCCGGACGGGATGCCGTTTCCGTTCACGCCGGCCCCGGGCCCGGTGCCGGCACCGGCGCCACCGGCCACGTTGGTCTTCACGAAGATGTTCTGCAGCTGCGAAGCGTCCGCTTGAAACCGCGGTTGGCTCTCGAGGATGACCTGATAATCGTTGGTCGGCGTGTAGATGGTCGCGACTTGGCGCGCGCCGAAGGCGTTGAACAGCTCCTGACGGATCTGGTCGATGGTGATACCGTAGACGCCCGCCTTTTCGCGATCGATCTCGACCGTCATCTGCGGGGCCTTGATGTAGAGGTCGGTGGTGACGTCGCGCAGCCCATCGATCTCGGCAATCTTGTCGCGCAACTTGGGCGCTATCTCGTACAAGAGCTGGGTGTCGCTGGACTGCAGCGTGTACTGGTATTCGCTCTTGGAGATGCGGCCGGTGATGTTGATGTTCTGGACGTTCTGGAAATACACCGCCATGCCGGGAACGACGTTGGCGGTGTGGCGCAGACGCTGGATCACAGCCGTGGAATTTTCCCCGCGCTCCTTCCTCGGCTTGAGCGCGATGAACATGCGTCCGATATTGAGCGTCGGGTTCGGCCCGCCGGCGCCCACAGTGGAATTGACGTAATCGACCGCGGGATCGGCGCGGATGATTTCCGCGACCTGCCGCTGCAGATCGACCATCCCCTGGAACGAAATATCCGACGAGCCTTCGGTCGAGGCGGAGATAAAGCCGGTGTCCTCGGTGGGGAAGAAGCCCTTCGGGATGATGACGTAGAGCCAAACCGAGATGGCGAGCGTTGCAAGCGTCACGATCAGCGTCACGGCTTTGTAGCGCAGCACCCGATCGAGCGACCATTCGTAGGCACGCAGCCATGACTTGAACATCGCCTCGAACATGCGCAGCACGATGTTCTGTTTGTCGCCCTCGTGGTGGGCGTGCAAGACGCGGGCGCACAGCATCGGCGTGAGCGTCAGCGAAACGAAACCCGAGACCACGATCGCAACCGCGATCGACACCGCGAATTCGCGAAACACCCGGCCGACCATGCCGCCCATCAGCAGCACCGGGATGAACACGGCGATCAGCGAGAAGGTGATCGAAATGATGGTGAAGCCGATCTCGCGCGCGCCCTTGAGCGCCGCCTCGAACGGCCGCATTCCGCCCTCCACGTGGCGCACGATGTTTTCCAGCATGACGATGGCGTCGTCGACTACGAAGCCGACGGAGAGCGTCAGCGCCAGCAGCGTCATGTTGTTGATCGAAAACCCGAATACGTACATCGCCGCGCAAGTGCCGATCAGCGATACCGGCACGGCGAGCGCGGGAATGAGGGTGGCGGAGACCGAACGCAGGAACAGGAAGATCACCAGAACGACCAGGCAAATCGCGATGAGCAGCGTCTCCTGCACATCCACCACCGAGGCGCGGATCGAAACCGAGCGATCCATCAGCACTTCCATGCGGATCGACGGCGGTATCGAGGCGCGGTATTGCGGCAAGCGCGCGCGCACCGAATCCACCACGGCCACGGTATTCGCGTCCGGCTGGCGCTGGATCGCCAGCACGATGGCGCGGTCATTGTTGAACCAACTCGCGATCTTGTCGTTCTCGACGCTGTCGATGACGCGCGCCACCTGATCGAGGTAAACCGGCGCTCCGTTGCGATAGGCGACGACGACCTTGCGGTACTCCTCCGCCTTGGTCATGGCGGACGACGCCGTCAGCGTCACGCTCTGCTTGGGACCGTTGAGCGTTCCGACCGGGGTGTTGGAATTGGTCTTGGCGACCACGGTGCGGATGTCGTCGAGCGAGATATTGCGCGCGGCGGCGGCCACCGGATCGACCTGCACCCGCACGGCAAATTTCTGCGCGCCGAACACCAGCACCTGGGCGATACCGGGAAGCTGCGAAATCTGTTGTGCGAGCGTGATCTCGCCGTATTCGTCGACCACCGACAACGGCAAGGTCGCCGAGACCAAGCTGATATACATGACCGGGAAATCACCCGGATTGACCTTCCGAAAGCTTGGCGGGATGGTCATTTCCACCGGCAACTTTTTCGCCGCGACCGTCAGCGCCGTCTGCACGTCGAGCGCGGCGCCGTCGATGTTGCGGTTGAGATCGAACTGGATCGTGATCGATGTGAGGCCGAGCGACGACGAGGAGGTGAGCGAGGTGATGCCGGCGATGGTGGACAGCTGGCGCTCGATCGGCGCCGCCACCGATGCCGCCATGGTTTCCGCGCTTGCACCCGGCAATTGCCCCTGGATGCTGATGGTCGGAAAGTCGACGGTCGGCAGCGCCGCCACCGCCAGCAGCCGGTAGGCGAAGATGCCCAACACGATGATCGACGCGGTGACCAGCGTGGTGAGCACTGGACGGCGGATGCAGGTCTCCGACAGCGTCATGGGCTATGATCCGACCTTCGGCGCGCGTATGGCAACCTTTGTTCCGTTGGAAAGCAAGAGCTGGCCGTTGACGACGACGGTTTCGCCGCCCCCGAGGCCGCTGGCGAGGACCGATTCGCTGCCGAGGACGCGCGCGACTTCAACCGGCTGGACGATCGCCACCTCCCCTTTGATGACGAATACATAGGACCCGGCCTGGCTGAGCTGGATAGCGGTCGACGGCACCGTGACCGCTGCTTCCTCGCGGAACGTCAGTTGCACGATCACCAACGTGCCCGGCCACAGCAACTCGTCGGTGTTCGGCATGGTGGCGCGAACGGGTACCGTGCCCGTCGGCGCGTCCACGCTGTTCTCGATCATCGTGACCTGGCCGTTGGCACGGCGCGGCTCACCCGGAATGATCGCCTCGATGGTGGCACTCTCGTTGGCGAGCGCTTGGCGCAGATCCGGCAGATTGCCCTGTGGAAGCGAAAACGTCACGTAGACCGGCGCGGTCTGGATGATGGTCGCCAGCGTGGCGTCCCCGGCGCGCACAAAGTTGCCGACCTTGAACGGCACCATGCTGGCACGCCCGGTAATCGGCGCCCGGATGTTGCAGTAGCTGAGCTGGACGTTGAGGTTTTCGAGTTGCGCGGTATTCGAATCGACTGAAGACCGAAAGATATTCGTTTGCGTGCGCGCGTTCTGCAGCGTCACCAGGGTGGTCGCGTTCTTGGCGAGCAGCTCGGTATAGCGCGCGACATCGCGCTCGGCCTGCTCGAGATTGGCCTTGGCGCCGGCGAGCAAGCCCTCCACCTGCCTGACCTGGGCCTCGAGCGTGCGGCTATCGAGCGTGAACAGGAGGTCGCCTTCGCGCACCAGCGCACCGTCGCGGAAGTGCACGCCGGTGATCTCGCTGTCCACCCGCGACTTGACCACGACGCTGGCGATCGGGGTGACGGATCCCAACACTTCGAGGCGGACCGGAACGACCTTCTTGATTGCGGTTACGACTTCGACCGGGACCGCGCGGGGGGCGTTCTGGCGCGTCGCCTGCGCAACCGCGCCGCCCGACCACAAACCTCCGCGCGTCGCTACGACGATCGCGCCCGCCGCGACAAGTACCACCACCGCCCCCGCCACCAACGTCCGCTTCTTCATTGCCGTGCCGCGCAGGCCTTTCAGCGACCCACCCGGGGCCTCCTCTCTTTCCAGGTGCCCCGCTCATAACGATTCTTTTTGTTATGCGTCATTATGCGAGAAGAACCTTCTAACATATCCCTAGGTGCTTACCGTCGTAAAAACGGCGTAACCTTGCAAACAACCCCCATATCCCGGGGCCGCGTCCCCCTCGTCAGGTCGAGTTGAAATCGCAGCGCTCCACACCCATCTTCGCCGATGCGCATCGCCACCTGGAACGTTAATTCCATCAAGCAGAGGATAGACAACTTGACCGCCTGGCTCTCCGAGCGGCGGCCCGACATCGTCTGCCTGCAAGAGACCAAATGCGTGGACGATGCCTTCCCGCGGGAGCCCTTCGAGGCGCTCGGCTACAATGTCGCAGTGCACGGGCAGAAGACCTTCAACGGCGTCGCGCTGCTGTCCAAATTTCCCCTTGAGGACGTAACCGCGCGGCTCCCCGGTGACGAGGCCGACAGTCACGCCAGGTTTATGGAAGCGGCGGTGTCGACCGCGCAGGGGGCGCTGCGCATCGCGTCCGTCTATCTACCCAATGGCAACCCGCCGGACACCGATAAATATTCCTACAAAATCAGCTGGATGGACCGTCTTGTTCACTACGCGCGCGAACGGCTGCAGCTGGAAGAGCCGCTCGTCCTTGGTGGCGACTTCAACGTCATTCCGACCGAGGTCGACGCCCGCCACCCCGACCGCTGGCGCGGAGACGCGCTGTTTCTGCCGCGCACGCGGCAGAAATTCCGCGCCCTTTATCATCTCGGATTGACCGACGCGATCCGGGCCGGAAGCGAGGGGCCGGGCCCTTACACGTTCTGGGACTACCAAGCCGGCGCCTGGCAGAAGAACGACGGCATCCGAATCGATCATTTGCTGCTGTCGCCGCAGGCCGCCGATCGGCTCATCGCCGCCGGAGTCGACAAGCACGTGCGCGGCTGGGAAAAGCCGTCGGATCACGTTCCGGTTTGGGCGGACCTCGAACTCAGTGCTTGAAGAAGCTGTCCAGGATATTCCACGGCAGCTTGTAGTTCACCCCGACGCGAACGATGTGGTCGTCGAGGTGCAGACGTTGATTGCTGGGAAATGCCGGGTTCGGCGTCGGGGTGAAATAGGATTTGTCCTGCAATCCCACGTAGAGATATTCAACCTTCGCCGACCAGTCCTGACTGAGCTTGACCTCGACGCCGCCGCCCGCGGTCCAGCCCCAATGCCACTGCCAAGCGCGCCGCCGGCGGTGGCGTAGACGAGCCAGTTATCCCGCGCGTAGCCGACGCGCCCGCGGAAGGTTGAAAGCCACTGTTCCTTGACCTCGTTGCTGAAGGCGGCGTTGGGTGGAAATTCGAACGCGCTCGCCTTCCTGTTCGCAGCCGAGATGTCGCTCTCGAAACCCAGCAGCCAATTGCCGTTCTGGAAATTGAAGCCTGAGGTCAGGCCGATGATGCCGCCGCTTAAATTGAGACGCGGTGCTTGGTCGGCGCCGGTCGTAGTGTTGCGCAGCAGCGCGCTGCCCCACGCGCCACCGCCCGCTATGCCCACGTAGGAGCCCGCCCAGCTCGCAGCGGGTGCTTTGTAGATCGGCGCAATACTGAGGTCAGCACCGAACGCCGGCGCCAGCATCGCCGACGCCAGAACCAATGCTAACGCCGCCGTGCTTGCGCACAGCGATTTCTTCATTCCTAGCCTCAACTAGACGCTTTCCGCATTGGCACGAACAGATACGCGCGCCCCCAACGGCGGTCCATCAGCTTGCAGGTTTCAAAAGCAGATTTCCGGAAAGTGTGGCACGAGCGCCACAGACTCTCATTCCCGGCGACTTTTCATCCAATCTTCCAAGTACTTGCGCGCCATTGCTCGCTCGCTTTCGTTGGCCTGGGCGACCGCGGTCGTGTACATGTCGGTGATCCAGGCCTCATCCGGCCTGGCGGCGTCCTTGGCGACGATCAGCCAGAACAGCCCGAGCGCGGCTTGGCGCGAAACGTCCTCGCCCTTGAACAGCATGCTGCCGAGCAGAGCCTGCGCCCGGTGATCGCCCTTGTTGGCAGACAGCCGCAACCACCGCGCCGCCTGGATGGCGTCCTTGGGCGCGCCTTTTCCAACGAGGTAGAGCCGTCCGAGGTAATACTGGGCTTCGGGGTCGGCGAAATACGAGGCGGCGTAGCGGAACATTTCGCGCGCGACATTGGGATCGGCCTTGAGCGTTCCGGGAATGCCGTCGAGATGGTAAAGTCCCAGCGTCACGAAGGCGTTGGCCACGAACCGCGTGTTGGGAGCGCTGGCGCTGTCGTCGCCGTGCATGGTGGTGAGGCGGCGGAAATACTCGTAGGCGCGCGCCTTGTCTGCTTTGACGCCGTCGCCGTCCGCGTACATCCGGCCGAGCTTCCAGATGGCGCCGGGAACGCCCTGCTCGGCGGCGTATTCGAGCTCCATGACGGCCTGCTCGGTCTTGCCTTGGCGCAGCGCCTGCGTGCCCGAGCGGAACGCCTCCTGCGGCGTGGGCGGCATGGCCGCGCGCGGCGGCAACGTGAGCGGGGCGACCGCCGGCGCGGACGGCACCGCCGCGAGCGGCGTTGCGCCACCGAGCGAAGGGCTCCCCGCCGCCGGGCTGGGAGTGACATCCGGCAACGCCGCTGCGGCCCCTTCGGGCGCGCGGGTGCCGTCGAAGCTTATGGCCGGCGATAGGGCGATGCCGACCACGGCAATGCCGAGCAAGGCGATGCTCGCGATGACGTTAGATGTCCGCATAGCACGCCCTCTCGGCCGCCCCGCCGGGATGGGTCACCGCGCCGTCGCGCGCGGACCTCACCTGCTGGGCGTATTTCCATAAATATCCTGAGGTGAATACCGGTCGTCGCGGCTTCCACGCCTTGGCCCGCGCCTCAAGCTCGGCCTTGCTGAGCTTGACCTCGAGCGTGCCCTTCACCGCGTCCATGACGATGATATCGCCGTCGCGCACGAGCGCGATCGGGCCGCCGACTGCGGCTTCCGGACCCACATGACCGATGCAGAAACCGCGCGTCGCGCCGGAGAAGCGCCCGTCGGTGATTAGCGCGACCTTCCCGCCCATGCCCTGTCCGTAGAGGGCCGCGGTAGTCGCCAGCATCTCTCGCATCCCGGGGCCACCTTTGGGCCCTTCGTAACGGATCACGAGCACGTCGCCTTCCCTGTACTTCTTCTTCTTGACGGCCTCGAAGCACGCTTCCTCCCCGTCAAAGCAGCGCGCCGGGCCGGTAAACTTCAAGTCCGCCATCCCAGCAACCTTGGCAATGGCGCCTTCCGGCGCGAGGTTGCCTCTGAGCCCGACGACGCCGCCGGTGGCGGAGAGCGGCTTGTCGGCGGGGCGGACCACGTCCTGGTCCTTGTTCCACTTCACTCGCTTGAGGTTCTCGGCGACCGTGCGCCCAGTCACGGTTAAGCATTCGCCGTGAAGATACCCGTGGTCGAGCAGCGTCCTCATCAAGAGCGGAACGCCGCCTGCTTCGAACATATCTTTGGCAACATAGCGGCCACTCGGTTTCAAATCCGCGACATATGGTGTCCTTTTGAAGACATCGGCGACGTCGAACAGGTCGAACTTCAAGCCGCATTCGTGGGCAATGGCGGGCAGGTGCAGCGCGGCATTGGTCGAGCCGCCGGTCGCCGACACCACCGCTGCGGCGTTCTCAAGCGCCTTTCTGGTCACGATGTCGCGCGGGCGCAGGCCGGCCTTGATCAGCTCGACGATCTGCTCGCCGGCGGTCATGCAGAAGGCGTCGCGGATCTCGTAAGGCGCCGGCGCGCCCGTCGAATAGGGCAAAGCGAGCCCGATCGCCTCGGATACGGTTGCCATGGTGTTGGCGGTGAACTGCGCCCCGCAGGCGCCCGCCGAAGGGCAGGCGTGCTGCTCGAGCGTCTCGAGATCGGCGCCCGACATCTCCCCGACCGAATACTTGCCGACCGCCTCGAACACATCTTGGATAGTGACCGGCTGGCCCTTGAAGGTGCCGGGCAGGATCGAGCCGCCGTAAATGAAGATCGACGGCACGTTCAGCCGGCACATCACCATCATCATTCCCGGTAGCGATTTGTCGCAGCCGGCAAGACCGACGAGCGCGTCATAGGCGTGCCCGCGCATGGTCAGCTCGACTGAATCGGCGATCACCTCGCGCGAGGGCAGCGAGGATTTCATGCCCTCGTGGCCCATGGCGATGCCGTCGGTCACGGTGATGGTGCAGAACTCGCGCGGCGTGGCGCCGCCGGCGGCGACGCCCTTCTTCACCGCCTGGGCCTGGCGCATGAGCGAGATGTTGCAGGGGGCGGCCTCGTTCCAGCAGGTGACGACGCCGACGAAGGGCTGATGGATCTGCTCGCGCGTGAGCCCCATCGCGTAATAGTAGGAGCGCTGCGGAGCGCGCTCGGGACCCTCGGTCACGTGCCGGCTGGGCAGCTTCGCCTTGAGGTTGGCCTTCGCGTCCATTGCGCCTTTCCGCCCCGGTTTTCTCGAGCGCGCGCCCCGAAATGGCGCAGCCCGGAAGTTGTTGCATCAACGTTTCATCGCCGCGTATGGCCAAATCGCGGCGCGGCGCGGCCGGATTCTCATCCTGATGTCAATGTTTTAGCCGTGTTGCACCCGCGCAACACGATTAATGATTGGTTAATAAAAAATGTCACACCTTGGCCACACGAGGGACTCGCTTTTGCAAAAGACCGCAGGCGAGTACCGCGAGTCACGGCCCGCGAAATCGCGGATCGAAGCCAAGCTCGGTGCGCGCCTTGCCGATCGAGACCGCGCCGTCGTCGTCCGCGATGTTGTAGACGCCGGCCGCGCCCCGCGTGATCGCGAGCAGCGCGGCGTGGGCCGCAGCGTCGACGTGCAGCGCCGGCTTCGGCCCGGATGATGCCTCACGCCACGTGCCTGGTCCATAGAGCAAGCCGTAGCGCAGCACGATGGCATCGAGGCCGGACGCCGAAAGCACTTGCTGCTCCATGTCTACCGCGCCCTTGACCGTGACCGCCCGCACCGGGTCGGCGAGGTTGAGCGGATCGGTCTCGGGATGCGGCTCGCGGCCAGCCGCGTAGGCAAAGGCGATGCTTTGCACGATGAAGCGGCGCGCCGCGGCGGCCTGCGCCGCGGCAATGAGATTGCGCGTGCCTTCGGTGCGGATGCGGGCATTGTTCGCATAGGAGGCGGCGATGCGCGCCTCGTCGAATTGGCGCGGCAGATCGGTGAGCTGATGGATGACGACGGCGGGCTTTGCAGCGCCGACCGCCATCATCAGCGCTGGCGCGTCGAAAACATCGAGCACGGCGGGCACCACGCCTGCCCGCGCAAGCTCGCTCGCGGTCGCGGCCGAGCGCGTCATGCCGGTGACCTCGTGCCCGGCGCGAAGGAGCAGCGGCACCAGGCGCCGGCCGATGGCGCCGGCGGCGCCTGCGAGGAATACTCTCATCTTGAATCCACCTGATCAGCGCGTCCCACTGTCGTCCCCGCGAAAGCGGGGACCCATAACCACCGTCTCTGGAATATGGGTCCCCGCTTTCGCGGGGACGACGGCAGCAATTTGATGCGGAGCCAGTCAGTTCGGCTCTTAGCATTACCTTTATGCTAGGCCGCCACGCCGCCTCCGGTCGAGACGCCTCGATGCCCAAGCTGCTCCGCCGAAGTTTCTTTGCCCGCAGCGTGCACGCGGTCGCTCCCGATCTCATCGGCGCGACGCTGCTGTTCAAGGGCGTCGGCGGCATCATCGTCGAGGTCGAGGCCTACCATCACACCGATCCTGCCGCGCATTCGTTCGGCGGCTGCACCGAGCGCAACAGCGTGATGTTCGGTCCGCCGGGCTACGCCTATGTCTACCGCTCCTACGGCGTGCACTGGTGCCTCAACTTCGTATGCGAGCCGCAGGGCAGTGCCAGCGCGGTGCTCATCCGCGCGCTCGCGCCCACGCAAGGCCTCCCCGCGATGCGCCGCCGCCGCGGCGTCGCGAACGAGCGCTTGCTGTGCGCGGGGCCGGGACGCCTGTGCCAGGCGCTCGGCATCACCGGCGCGCAATACGCCCTTGCGCTCGATGCGCCGCCATTCGAGATACGCGCGCGCACGCAGGACGTCGACGTCGCCGTCGGCCCGCGCATCGGGCTCACAAAGGCGGTGGAACAGCCGTGGCGCTACGGCCTCAAAGGCTCACGCTTCCTCAGCAAGCCCTTCAAAATGTGATGGCCCCCTGCTTCGCGGATGACGCGCAGCTTCATTCCACACCGGGCACGAAGAGTTCGTCCACGCGCACCACCCGCGGGGAGAGGCCCTGCTCGTGGACGTAGCGGCCGATCGCCTCGAACGCCGGCCGGTTTGGCTCGAGCCCATAGGCCCAGAAGTCCTCGCCGAACTCGCGCCGGGCTTCCTCGACGTGATCGATCAGCCACGGCAGCGCGATGCGCAGCGCATCGGTGTCGTAAAGGCCGTCGAGCGCGAGGTCGCGCGCCTGCACGAACGCCCGGTAGATGCTGCGCGCCGCCCACGGATGCGCACGATGCACGTCCTCGCGCAGCACCACCGTGTGCATGATCGGCAGAATGCGCGTGCGGCGGTAATAATCGCGCTCGACGTCTTTATAGTTCGGGAACAGGCGCGCGATCGTCGCCGAGTGTTCGTGAAAAAGCTTCGGGATGTAGAGCGACAGCAGCGCGTCGAGCTCACCCGCCGCGAACATCCGCTCCAGCGTCTGTCCCCTGGAGAGGAAATCGAGCCTGATGTCGCTCGGCAGATTGAGCGCGATCAGCGGCGGCTCGACGAAGCTGTTGAGCCCACCCATGAACCAGTGCATGTCCTGCGGCTTGACGCCGTAATCGTGCTGCAACATGCCGCGCATGAACACGAGGCCGGTCGAGCTCCACTGCGACGTGCCGACGCGTTTACCCTTGAGGTCCTGCGGCGTGTGGATGCCGGCGCCGGTGCGCACGTAGATGCAGGAATGACGGAACATTTTCGATAGTGCGACCGGCACCGCGACGAACGGACAATCGGCGCGGCCTTTGAGCGCCGTGTAAGAGGCAAGCGACAGCTCGGAGACCTCGAACTCCTTGTTGTCGAGCATGCGCTGGAACGTTTGACGCGGACGCAGGACCTCGACGTCGAGGTCGATGCCCTCAGGCTTGACGCGGCCGTCGATCAGCGGCCGCGTGCGGTCGTAGTCCCAGCAGGCGAGCGTGAGCTTGAGATTGGGCATAAGGACGTTTCGGCGATGGACGGCGAAAGCTTGGACATTGCGCACCCCCGATTCAAGGCTTCGGTGCGTCAAGGCTTGGACGCGCGTGGCGGTGGCAACCGAACGAGGCCGGAACGCCATTCGAGATCGAGCAGCAAGCCGAACGGCAAGGTCGCGAGCACGGGCGCCGTGGGCACCCCGGCGGCATCGAGCAAGTTGGCGATCCAATGATTGCAGACGTTGAAGAGATGAAACGCGCCGTTGGCGCGAAAGAACAGACTGGTCCCAAAGAGGCCGGGCCCGAGTTCCTCAGGCATGAAGCTGCCCTTGCTGCGGGCGAACGTGGCATCAAGCATGTCCGTGAGCCGCGCAAAGCCCGCATCGCTGACATCGACCCGCACAAGATCGGAATTGGCGAACACCGCACGCGGATCGCCTTTGACGCCGACCACGTGCAGCACAGAAGGATTGCCGGGGCGAAACAGCGCGCGCATCGCCAGTGCCATCGTCACCGACTCGGCCGTCGGAACCTCGCGATAGAAGCCCTCGTCGCCCCAGCCGATTTCCAGTCGATCAAAGTCTGCAAATCGTGTCGCGAGGTAGCCGAGCGCGCTCAGGCCGCGCCGACTCGCCTGCTCCGCAAGCGCAGCGCGGGGAACGATGATGCCGGCATGATAGCCATGACTGACGATAAAGACCTCGGTGGTCGGCGCGCCCGGCGCGGGCGGCCACAGGCTGCGGTCGCCCCAGCGAGCGGTAGCCATCGTGGCAACCACGAACAGCAAAGCCGCGATCGCGAGGGTTAGGCCGACGCGTCTTGCCATGGTCCGTCAGGCGAGCGTGAGCTTGAGATTGGGCATCGTGTCACCTACGAGCTTGCGGTCTGCTGCGGGCGACGGAAATGCATCAGCGCGGGAAGGATCAAGAGCGGCAGCGTGTTGATCGCCATCGGCAGGAAGGCGAAGCGCGCAGTTCCCCCGAGATCCCATGCGGCACCGCTGAGCACGGACACCAGCAAGGCCTGGGTGTAGCTGGTCGCAAACACCGCCGCCGACATGCGGCCGATGTCGGCGGGCGCGCTCAACAACGGCGGCAGGGTGAGAGCGAGAGTGAACACCACGGCGCCGAGGAATCCCAGCACGCCGGCCCAAACGACGGTCCACAGACTCGCCGTCATGACCATGCCCGCCAAGCACAGCAGGAACAGCACGCCGCACACGACAAAGGGCCAGGCCCGCCGCACGAACCTCTCCGCCGTCGCAAGCAGAATAAAAGACGCGGGAAGTTGGCCGAAGTTGAGCGCGGTGAGCGCGGCGCTGATCAAGTCGGGCCGCCCCGCCTCGGTGAGATAGCCGGGCAGGAAGGCATTGCTGGCGAAATAGACGCCGTTGACGCTGCCGAGCAGGACACCGATTTGCCACGTCAACGGATTACGCCAGTCTGGCCACCAGTCGTGCCGAGCCGCCGATGCGACCGTCGCGGGCTCCTTCGCAGCCGGCGCGAGCGCAACGGTCAGGATTGCGATGAACACCAGCGGCACGCCCCAGAACACCAACGCCCAGCGCCAGGATCCGTCCACGAACGGCAGCACGAGTGGGATGGTGAACATGACCGGCAGCGTTTCGCCCATCAGCAATCCATTGGTATAGATCGCGGTGCCGCGGCTCACGTGGTGCGGCAGCCATTGGCGAACGAGCGGCGGCAGCGCCGGCTGCGTGATCGCGATTCCTGCGCTCATGACGATGGTCGCGGCATAGAGCGCGAACGCATCGAGGATGGCGCCGCGCAGCGCGGAGGCGACGCCCGCGATGAGGAAGCCGATAACCAGCGTCGGCATCGCGCCCAGGCGCGCGATGAAGAGCGAACCAGGCAGCGCCGCGATCGCGAACAGGACCATCGGCAGGCCGGAGAGGATTCCGACTTCCGTGCCGGACAGGCGCAGATCCGCCTGAATCGACAAGATCACCGGCGGCACCGCCAAGATGCTCAGCCGCAGACCCACCCCGGCGAGCCAGAGCAGGCCGGTGGCAACCCAAAATTCCCGCATGGCACTCCCGGCTGCGGCGTTCTTTGCTCTCGTTTGTCCAGCGAGCCATGCGCTCGCTTGACCCGCGCATCCATCTTCTTCGCAAAAGGTCTTTACGAAAACGGATGGATTGCCGGGTCATAAGCGCGTTTACGCGCGTCTTCAACGCGCTATGCCCGGCAATGACGGTCTTTGGCCTATGCCGCGCCCTTGAGACGCGCGAGCGCTTCGTCGATTTTGAGCCGGCGCGTCTCCGCCTCCTCGCGCTTCTCGCGCTCGCCTTCGACCACGTCCTCCGGCGCGCGCGCGACGAAGTCGGCGTTGCCGAGCTTGGCGTCGATGCGGGCGATGTCGGATGTAACGCGCGCCATTTCCTTCTCGAGGCGCGCTTTTTCGGCAGCAAAATCGATCACCCCCTTGAGCGGCAGCGCCGCGATTTCCCCGCGCACGATGAGCTGCACCGCGCCCTGCGGCGGACGCGGCGCGAACGAAATTTCGGAGAGGCGCGCAAGGCGGCGCATGGTGTCGGCCCAGCGCTTGGCTCTCGCCTGCGTCGCCGGCGAGGCGGCGACCAGCACGACGGGGATCTCGGTCGCCATGGTGATGTTCATTTCCGCGCGCACCGAGCGAATGGCGGTGACGAGGTCGATGATCCAGCCGATCTCGGCCTCGGCCTCGAGGTCGTCGAGCGCACGCTGCTTGGGCCAGGGCGCGAGCGCAAGCAGCCCCTCGCGAGCGGCGCCGGCTTGCGCCGTGACCTGCCACAGCTCCTCGGTGACGAACGGCGTGAACGGATGCAGCAGCTTGAGGATCTCGTCACGCACCCAGGCGGTCATCGCGCGCGTTTCGTCCTTGGCGCCGCCGTCGACGCCTTGCAGCACCGGCTTGGCCAGTTCGAGATACCAGTCGCAGAAGATGTTCCACACGAAGCGATAGGCCGCGCCCGCGGCCTCGTTGAACTTGTAGGCCTCGATCGCCTCGGTGATCTCGCGCACGGCCTTGCCGGTCTCGTGCCCGATCCAGCGGTTGAGCGTTTCCTTCGCCGACGCCGGGTCGAAGCTCGGCACGGTCGCGCACTGGTTGATTTCCGCGAAGCGGCAGGCGTTCCACAGCTTGGTCGCGAAATTGCGGTAGCCTTCGACCCGCTGGGTGGAGAGCTTGATGTCGCGCCCTTGCGCCGCCATGGCGGCGAGCGTGAAGCGCAGCGCGTCGGCGCCGTACTCGTCGATCAGCTCGAGCGGATCGATGACGTTGCCCTTCGATTTCGACATCTTGGCGCCGCGCTCGTCGCGCACGAGGGCGTGGATATAGACGGTGTGGAAGGGCGCGTCGGCCATGAAATAGAGGCCCATCATCATCATGCGCGCGACCCAGAAGAAGATGATGTCGAAGCCGGTCACCAGCACGTCGGTCGGGTAGTAGCGCTTGAGCTCGGGCGTGTCGTCGGGCCAACCCAAGGTCGAGAACGGCCAGAGCGCGGAGGAGAACCACGTGTCGAGCACGTCCTCGTCGCGGGTGAGCAAGGTCGACTTGCTTGCCGGACGACGCATCTCTGCCGCGGCGTCGCCGGAGATCGTGCCGTTGGCAACATAATGGTTTATCGCATCGCTCAGCGCCTCGGCTTCGCTCTCGGCGACGAACACCTTGCCGTCCGGCCCGTACCACGCCGGGATCTGATGGCCCCACCACAGCTGACGCGAAATGCACCAGGGCTGGATGTTTTCCATCCAGTTGAAATAGGTCGCCTCCCAATTGCGCGGCACGAACACGGTCCGTCCGCTGCGTACCGCCGCGATCGCCGGTGCCGCCAGCGTCTTGGCGTCGACGTACCATTGATCCGTGAGAAACGGCTCGATCACGACAGCCGAGCGGTCGCCGTGCGGCACCGCGTGCGTGTGCGGCTCGGCCTTGGCGAGCATGGCCGCCGCCTCCAAACGCTGCACGATCTCCTTGCGCACCGCGAAACGATCGCGGCCGTGATAGGAGAGCGTTTGGTCGAGTTCCGCCGAGGCCGGCACCTCGCGCAGAAACGCCTCATTGCCGGCGAGGTTGAGATGCGCGGCGGCGTCGAGCACGTTGACGAGGGGCAAGTCGTGGCGGCGCCCGACCTCGAAGTCGTTGAAGTCGTGCGCCGGCGTGATCTTGACCGCGCCGGTGCCCTTCTCCGGATCGGAATATTCATCGGCGATGATCGGGATGTGCCGGCCGACCAGCGGCAGGATGGCGTGCTTGCCGACGAGATGCCGGTAGCGTTCGTCGTCGGGATGCACCGCCACCGCCGCATCGCCGAGCATCGTTTCCGGCCGCGTGGTCGCGACCGTGATGAAGGTCGAAGGATCGTTCGGATCGAAGCGCGCATCCGCGAGCGGATAGCGGATGTGCCAGAGATGTCCCTTCACCTCGACCTGCTGCACTTCGAGGTCGGAGATGGCGGTGCCCAGTTTGGGGTCCCAATTGACCAGCCGCTTGTCCTTGTAGATGAGGCCGGCGCGGTAAAGCTCCACGAACACCTTGCGCACGGCGCGTGAGAGCCCCTCGTCCATGGTGAAGCGTTCGCGCGACCAGTCGCAGGAGGCGCCCAGGCGCTTGAGCTGCTGGGTAATGGCGCCGCCCGATTCGGCCTTCCACGCCCACACCTTCTCGAGGAATTTCTCGCGCCCGAGCGCGCGCCGGCCGGGCTCTTGGCGCTCCATGAGCTGGCGCTCGACCACTATCTGGGTGGCGATGCCGGCGTGATCGGTGCCGGGCTGCCACAGCACGTCGCGGCCGCGCATGCGCTCGAAGCGGGCGAGCACGTCTTGCAGCGTGTTGTTGAGCGCATGGCCCATATGCAGCGAGCCGGTGACGTTGGGCGGCGGAATGACGATGCAATAGGGCCTGGCGTCGCGCCGCTGCGGCCGGCCGGCGCGGAATGCGCCCGCCTCCTCCCACTTGGCGTAGATACGCCCCTCGACCGCGGAGGGCTGGTATGTCCTGTCGATCATGTCTCGGTCCGGCGATTTCGCGGTAAAAAGCCCGCGGCGCTGCGCCCTGTCAACGCCCCACACCCGAACGGACGCAGCAACGAAATCCCGCGTGACCTCCTCGCCGGCCAGCCAGAAAGTCCCGACGCGCTCCATCATCCTGCTCGCGGTCGCAGGCTTTGCGAGCCAGGCGATGGTGCGGGTGACCGACTCGCTGTTGCCGCAGATCGCCGCCGATTTCGGCACGACGGTGGGCGAAGCCTCGATCGTGGTCGCCGCTTATGCCATCAGCCACGGCACGATCCAGCTCATCATCGGCCCGGTTGGCGACCGCTTCGGCAAATATCGCACCGTCACGTTGATGTGCGCGCTCGCCTCGATCCTGGTGGCGCTCTGCGGCACCGTGCAATCGCTGTCCGCGCTCGCGCTCGCACGCTTCGCGTCGGGCGCGGCCGCCGGCTGGATCATTCCGCTGTCCATGGCCTATGTGGGAGACGTGACGCCCTACGAGCGCCGCCAGCCGGTGCTCGCGCGCTATCTCTCGGGACAGATTTTCGGCCAGCTCTTCGGCCAAGCGGCGGGCGGCGTGCTCGGAGACCTGTTTGGCTGGCGCGACGTGTTCTTCGTGCTGGCGGGCATGTTCGCGCTCGCGACCACGGGACTCGTGTTCGAGCTTCTGACCAATCCGCGCACCCGCGCGGGCGGCCACGGCGGCGAAGCCTCGCGCGGTTTCATCGCCGACTATGTCGCCGTGCTCTCCAACCCATGGGCGCGCTTCGTCATTCTCGCCGTGTTCATCGAGGCGAGCATCGGCTGGGGCGCCTTCGCCTATGTCGGCGCCGATCTGCATCTGCGCTTCGGGCTCACCTTCAGCGCGATCGGGCTGATCGTCGGAACGTTCGGGATCGGGGGCTTGCTCTATGCCGCCTCGGTTCAGCAACTGGTGAACCGTTTCGGACAAGCGGGGCTCGCAATTTTCGGCGGGGTGCTATTGGGTCTCGCCTATGTGACGCTCGCGCTCGCCACCGCTTGGTGGCTCACGCCCATCGCGGTCACCGCCATCGGGCTCGGCTTCTACGCGCTCCACAACACGCTGCAGACCAATGCCACGCAGATGACGCCGGAGGCGCGGGGCACCGCGGTCGCGATCTTCTCTTCGGCGATCTATCTCGGCCAGACGCTGGGGGTCACCGTGGGTGCGCTCGTGTTCGACCGCTTCACGGCGGTGCCGCTGTTCATCGCGACCGCCGTCGCGCTGCCGGCCTTGGCTTTCTGGTTCGCGGGAAAACTCCGGCGGCGGACGATGGAGGAGAACCGACAGCGGACCGAAGTCGGCAAAGCGTAGCCTGTCCGTCTCCTGCGTCGTCTATCGTCAACCTCGTCCGCGCGACACGCGTTCGATCTCGGCGCGCACCAGCCGCTCGACCATCTCCGGCAGATTCTCGTCGAGCCAGGTCTTGAGCATCGGCCGCAGCAGTTCGCTGACCACCTCCTCGAGGGTACGACCGTTGCGCGCCTGCGCCGTGCGCGCCAACGCATCGAAAGCGGCATCAACCGCGGCGGTGGTCGCGGCAGAGAGCAGGCCGCGCTCCTCGATAGCGGCACGCGGCGCATCGAGCGTGGGGGCCGGTTCGGATGCAGCTGCCGCCTCGATCCGCGCCGACGCAGCGGAGGGTTGGCGCGGCGTGCCCCGCAGATGGGCCAGCATCGAATCGATCTCCGCCTCCGACATCGGCGGCGTGGACGCAGCGGCGTCCGCAGGAGCAATGCGCGGCGGCGGGCTCGTCGGCGCGGTGTGGGCGGGCGCGGCGTAGGAGGGTGCAGCGGACGGGCGCGGCGGCGCTTGAGCGGCGCTTTCGCGCGCCACGTTTTCTTGCCGGCTCTCGGTCGTTTCGTTGGCCGGCTCGTCGTCGGCGATGATCCTGCGGATGGAGGCGAGAATCTCCTCCATCGAGGGCTCTTGACCCTTCGCAGGCTGCGTCATTGACCGCGTCCCCCCTCCCGCCGGGGTCGTAGCCCCAGCTGTAAATTTTGGAATCAGCGGCATCCGCTGGAGTGCCAGGACTATGGCATGGCCGGAAGCGAACGCAAGTAAGCTCGGGGCGAGCAGGTCAGTAGTAGCTCAATGCACTCTCTATCCGGTGCAGTCGCGAGTGTTTCGCCTAAACCGAGACGCTACCGCCCATCCGGCACGCGCACGCCGCCCCAGGCGTCGCGCACCTGCTGGTAGTGCGTGACCGGATCGTAGACCTCGATCTTGAGCCCGAGGATTTGCGGCGACAGCGCGCCAGTCGCTGCCAGCACCGTGTAGGACGCCACCACCCGGTCGCGTTGCGCGGTGACGAGCGCCACCCGCGCGTTGACGAGGTCCTGCTGCGAGTTGAGCACATCGAGCGTGGTGCGCTGGCCCACGCGCGCCTCCTCGCGCACGCCGTTGAGCGCAACCTCGGCGGAGGTGACCTGCGATTGGGTGGCGTCGATTTGCGCCTTGGCGGCATCGAGCTGACCCCAGGCCTGGGTCACCGTCGCCTGCACCTGGTCGCGCGAGGTGTCGAGATCGAGCCGCCGCTGGCCGAGAGTCTCCTTGGCTTGCCGGATGGCGGCGTATTCGGCTCCGCCCTGGTAGAGCGGCACCGTGAGCTGGGCGGCGATCGAGGCCTGCAACGTCTCGAGCACCGCCAGCGACTGGGTCGAGCCGTAGTTCTTCTGCACGTTGCCGACCGCGGCCAAGACGGGGGCAAGCGCAGCTTCAGCGATCTTGACCTGCTGGAGCGCGATGTCGACGTTGTACATCGAGGTGGTGATCAGAGGATGCTCGGTGCGCCCGCGGGCGATGGCGCCATCGAGCGTGCGCGGCGAGAGCCGATCGACCGGCGGTGCGGGGGCGAGCCGCGCCGGCGGCGGCACGCCGATCACTTGCAGGTATTGCGCTTGCGCGGTGACGTAGTTCGATTCCGCCAGCGACAGCTGCGATCGGCCGCCGGCAAGGCGCGATTCCGCCTGCGCCACGTCGGTGCGCGTGACCTCGCCGGCGGTGAAGCGGTCGCGCGTCTGCCGCAGCGTCACCTCGAGCACGTTCACGTTGCTGCGCTGCAGCTCGAAGATGGCCGCGGTCTGCAACAGGTTCATGTAGGCGGTGGCGGCGCTGAGCAGCACCGTCTGCTCGGTCGTGCGCAATTGCTCGCGGGCGGAGAACACTTGGCCCTCGGCCTGGCGCGTGCGGGTCGCCGTCTGGAAGCCGTTGTAGAGCGTCTGGGTGGCGGTCAGCCCATAGGACTGCACCGAGATGGAGCCTCTGGCCTGGGTGTAGGTCGCAGGAATCCCCGCCGTGGTCCCCGTCGTCCGCGTCAGCTGATCCAAATACTGGTCGGTCAGGCTCGCCGTGCCGCTCACGCGCGGGCGGTAGCCCGCGAGCGCGGTGGGAACGTTCTCGTCGATGGCGCGGGTCGCGGAGCGCTGGGAATTGAGCTGGGGATTGTTTTGGTAGGACTGGATCAGGGCCTGGTCCATGGTACCGGCGCCCGCTCCGTTACCCACCAGGCGCCCATTGCCGTTGGCGGCAGTCCCGTTGGCAGCAGTCCCGTTGGCAGCAGGCCCCTTGGAGGCAGGCTCGTTGGCGGCAGGTGCGTTGGCGGCAGGCGGGGGGGCAGCAGGCGCGGGGGTAACAGGCGCGGGGGTAGCAGGCGCGGGGGCAACAGGCGCGGTGGCAGCGGGCCCCTTCGCGGCAGGCTCGGCCGCGAGCGGCACGGCCCAGAGGGCCGCCGCTGCGGATACGGCAAACGCCGCGATCTGCGCAGTGCGCGCAATCGCCCGTCGCCCCCGAGCCCCCCGCCACATGCGCAGACTCCACCCCCCGCCGTGCCGCCCTTCGCGGTCGTGCCCCTCCCGAGCGCTAACGCTCAAAGTTAGCCATAATGGGGCTGGGGAACCGCTGCGCCCCCGGCGAACAATGACAGTTTTGAGAAAAGGCGGCGTTTGGTGCTTTCGCGCCACACCTTGTGGAAAACTTGCGTAAAAACGCCTAGAACACGAACTCCGGCGGTGCGGCAAATCCCGGCAGTACGGGCGCGGCGGCATCGAAAATCGGCCATCCGCTGACGTCGCCGCCAACCGAGCGGTAGAGCATGGCCTGTCCCGTGGGCGCGCGCCCCAAGACGCCGACGAGCCGCCCGCCGTCCTTGAGTTGGCGGGTGAGCGCCTGCGGCGCGATTTCGGTCGCGCCGTTGAGGAAGATGACGTCGTAAGGAGCGCCACCCTGCCAACCCTGGGTGAGCGGACCGGCCACCACCGTCACATTGTCCGCGCCGACGGCTTTGAGGTTCTCGCGGGCGAGGCGAACCAATGTTTCCTCTTCCTCGAGCGCGATCACCGAGCGCGCCAGGCGCGCCAGCAGCGCGGACGAATAGCCGCTCGCGCAGCCGACATCGAGCACGTGATCGCTCGCCTGGACCGCCGCGGCCTGAACCAGCTTTGCCAGCACCATGGGCTTGAGCAGGCGGCGCGCCGGCTTACCGGCTTGCGCCTCCGTGACGGGAACGTCGGCGTCGAGATAAGCGAGAGCCGCCTTGCTTTCGGGCACGAAGCGCTCGCGCGGAAGCTCCAGCATCGCCGCGATGATGCGCAGATCGTTCACGTCGCTGGTGCGGACCTGGCCATCCACCATCATGCGGCGCGCCGCGGCAAAGTCGATCATTCTCAGGATCCCACCCGCGTGTGAGCGGCGTCTCTGTAGCCGCAAGCGGCGGCAAAAGGCAAGACGGGGAGCATGCCTCTTCCGCTCGTCCCCGCGAGGGGCACCCCGCGACAGCAAAAGCGCGTTTACGCGCGTCCATAGTCTGTCGAAGACGGGCGTGAACGCCCTCAACGACGCGCTATGCGCGGGAATGAGCGGAGTCTTGCTGTGCGGTCCGATCCCTGCCGCGAACGGTTGCCCGCCGGGAGTCGCTCCTGTATAGCCGGCCCTGGCGAAGCGCGCGGCGGAAGGTTATTTCGGATCCGACATCGGCGCTCCGCAGGGGCCACGTGGCGGAGTGGTTACGCAACGGTCTGCAAAACCGTGTACCCCGGTTCAATTCCGGGCGTGGCCTCCACATCAATCAACGGTTTGGTCCGAGCGCCGCGGCGCCCAGGGCCAGCGTTGCCAACAAGGCTGATCGGGCAGCATATCGACGGTGAAGCCGCGCGGGAGCTTCTTGTCGTCCCGCGACGGCCCCTTTCAGCACCGCTGTTTGCAAACAAGCTGCGCGCTGGTGCAGGTGAGATTGCAGGCGCCGCTACTCCCGGATGCGGCGGGATTTGCCGCCACCGCCGCGGTGGTCGGAATGCAGGAATTCTGGCAGTTCATTGCCTGCGTGTCGCAATTGACCTGACACGTGAGCGTCGTCGTATTTATCGTCGGCGGTGTGATGGGCACAGGATTCACGGTCTGACTGGCCTGAGCGAAAAGCTCGGTTGCAAACGCGACGCAAGTCGCGAGCACGAGCGTCCCTAGCACAATGCGTTTCATCGGACGTCCCCTTGATGTTGCCGCCCTGCGAGACCGCCACCCGGGCATGGTCGCACAGATTGAACCGAAGAACTACGTGGCCTGCAAATAAATCAAAGGTGGAAATTGCGGGCTGCTCCGTGCGAGTGAATTCGGCGGCGGGCACGGAACGCGCAATCCACCGCAGCACCCGGTTACTCCGGCTTGATGTTGGCCGCGCGGATGACCCTGCCCCACATCTCAGTCTCGATCTTGATGCGGCTTGCGAATTCTTCGGGCGTGCTGGCGACGGCTTCGAAACCGAGGGTGGGCAAGCGCTCCCTCACGTCCGGCAGTGCGATGATCCCTGAGATCTCGCGCTGAACCGCGCGGATGATCTCATTCGGTGTTCCAGCCGGGGCCAAAAGTCCGACCCAGCTGTCGCCTTGGATGTCCGGATAGCCGGCCTCGGCGGTCGTCGGGACGTCGGAGAGGAGCTGCGAGCGCGTCTTGCTCGCGACCGCGAGCGGACGCAGTTGTCCGGCTTCGAGCGCCTGGGCGGCCGAGGCGATCGTGCTCCACGCGATCGGGGTGTGGCCGGCCATCGCCGACGCAATCGCCGGCGCCGCGCCGTTGAAGGGGACATGCACGATGTCGAGCGCTTGCGACAGGCGCAGCATTTCACCCAGGAGATGGCCCTGCGTCCCCACGCCGCCCGATGTGTAAGTGTATTTTCCGGGATTGGATTTGATCAGCGCGACGAGCTCGCTGAGATTGCGCGCCGGCAGCGAGGGATTGACGGTGAGCACGTTCGGTGCGGAGACCGCGAGCGTGACCGGGGCGAGGTCCTTGTCGGGGTCGAACGGCAATTTGGCGAAAAGCGTGGGGTTCACGACATAGGAGCTGAATGCAATGAGGAGGGTGTGGCCGTCGGGCGCCGCCCGCGCCGCCTGGGCGGTGCCGACGTTGCCGGTCGCGCCCGCGATGTTCTCGATGTAGAACTGCTTGCCGAAATGCTCGGTGAGCTTTTGCGCGGCGAGACGGGCGAAAATGTCGGTCGAGCCGCCGGGCTGGAACGGGACGATCACGCGCACCGGCCGCGTCGGCCACGTCTGCGCCCGCGCGCCGCCCGGCGCGGCCGAGAGAGCGGCTGCGCCTGCCAACAGATGCAGAAATCGGCGGCGCGGAGGATTCACCACGAGAGCTTAGCATGGGACGACATCGGCCGATACGCGAGGAGCGCCGTCGGTGAAGACGATGCCTCGCTTCCAGCATCGCGGCCCACGCTGGCACGCGGGCCGGCGGATCACTACATCGGCCGCATGTGCGGGAGGATCATCCAGAGCAGCGCACCGCTTCGCTATGCCATCGTCGATGGCATGAACGTGCGCGACAGCCGGCTGCACAACCATCCGCCGCGGTGGAATGCCGCGCCGAGTCAAGACCTGCTGGTCATCCGCCGCAACCACAGGACCGGCGAGGTGTCGCTCGACCCGCTGCGATGGGGATTGATCCCCAACTGGTGCGATGATCCCAAGGGCGGCCGCAAGCCGATCAATGCCAAGTGCGAGACCGTGCGCGATCTGCCTGCGTTCCGCGAGGCCTACCGCGGACGCCGCTGCATCGTGCCGGTCGATGGATTTTTCGAATGGAAGGCGATCAAAGGCCGCAAAGCGAAGCAGCCTTACGCCATCGCCATGAAGGACGGCGCGCCCTTCGGCCTCGCCGGTATTTGGGAGAACTGGAAAGAACCGGCTTCGGGTGACTGGATTCGGACCTTTGCAATCATCACCACGGACGCCAACGAGCTTGTGGCCGAGATTCACGATCGCATGCCGGTCATTCTGGCGCCGGCTGATTATGCTCGCTGGCTCGGCGAGGAAGACGATCCGCACGATTTAATGCGTTCGTTTCCGGCGCCCCTGATGCGGATGTGGCCGATTTCGCCGCGCGTCAACAAGCCCGAGAATGACGATGCCGCCATCGTAGAGCCGATCGAAGCGGCCATCGATGCCGCATCCTGCGGCAAGGCGCCAAGCTCGCCCAGCCGCGGATTGTGACACCGTGTCGCCGTTGTCACAGGTGTCATAAATCGGCCCCAACAGGGGCTATTAAGGGGTCATTAAATTGCCTCCCCCTAGTGGTTGGGTAGACTCACGAAGTGAGACTCACCACCCATCGGGTGTGGCCGTTTCTTTCAGGTTGGTCCCAATCGGGGTAGAACGGGGCATGCGCAGCACCCTTGCCGCAACTGTTCTGCTGGCGTCCCTGCTTGGCGCGGGGACGGCAGGCGCCGCCGAATGCCCCGCGGATGCGCTCGGGGTCAGCCGCACGCTCGTGGTCGACGTGAACGAGCACCCGCGCGTCGGCAGCTGGCAGTATCCGGAATCGCTGCCGCTCAACGACCACGAGGTGGTGCTGACCTTCGACGACGGTCCGCTGCCGCCCTATACCGATCGCGTCCTCGATCTGCTCGCCGCGGAATGCGTGAAGGCCACGTTCTTCATGGTCGGCCGCATGGTGCAGGCCTATCCCGCCGCCGTGCGGCGCGTCTACAACGAGGGCCATACGATCGCCAACCACAGCCAGACCCACCCCTTCACCTTCCACAAGATGTCGGTGGACCAGGCTTCGCGCGAAATCGAAGGCGGCTTTTCCTCGTTGCGCACCGCGCTCGGCGACCCGAAGGCGGTCGCTCCGTTCTTCCGCTTCCCCGGCCTGTTGCGGCAGACCGCGGTCGAGCAATACCTCGCCGACCATGGCGACATGGCCTGGAGCGTGGACCTCGCCGCCGACGACTGGACGCACATCAACAACCGCGAGGTCGCGCGCCGCGCCATCAGCCGGCTCGAGGCGCGCGGCAAAGGCATATTGCTGCTGCACGACATCCAAGCCCGCACCGCGCTCGCGCTTCCGGAGATTCTCCAGGAGCTCAAAGCGCGCGGCTACAAGATCGTGCACGTGGTCCCGACGACGCCCGATCGGCCCAAGACCGTGACCGAGCCCGAGCTGTGGGCCGCGCGCCACGCGCCCGCGCCGAAGGTCTGGCCGCGCACCTTGGCCGTCGGCGTGGAAAGCCCCGAGCCGGTGCTCGCGGCGCCAAGCCCCGCGAGCTTCGGCATCGAGACGTTCGGGCCGGTGACCAAAGTGGCGATGGCGCAGACGTTCGAACGGCAGAGCGATGCCCCGCCGATGTGGCCGACTCCGGTCGCCTACGCAGCGCCGGCGGATGCCGAAGTCTTGCCGATACCGGCCGCACACAATTTCAGATATTCCCGCGTATTCCGAATGGGAAGCGCGGGGGAGAAGGCCAAGCCCAAGGCGGAGGCCAAGAAGCCCGTCCGCACGGCCAGGACCAGAGATTCAGCTGCGGCATCGGGCGGGTGGTTCGGAGCGTGGCCGGCGCCAGCGCGGCCCTCGCGCGCGACTGGTCACCAGTTGAGCGTGACGCGGCCCCCGATCAATTTGGCGGCGCCGCAAGCCCGCTGAGTGGGGCGCGGACCAGAGCGGACGCCGATCCTCCAACTCGAACGAAAACGCGCCGGGCTTCGTTGGCCCGGCGCGCTGTGGATTGATGCGACGTTGGTGGGCGCCGCAGCCGCGCTCAGCACCCTGCGGTCTGAGCCGCCATCACCAGCAGCGCCAACGCCGGCAATAGCCACGCCAGCCGCGCCACGTGCACCAGCAGCGCGCCTGGGTCACGGAACCCAACTCGGCCGCGGCTTGACTGATGGCTGCGACGTTCGCCGGCGCCGATACGGTCGGTGCCGTGCTAACGAGCGAAAGCCCAGCTGCAACAATAGCTCCAATCACGATCGAACGCATCGCGTCCTCCTTGCATCACCACCCAGAGGAACCTTAACCGGTTGAGACGGGGTAATAAACCAGCCAGCTTATGGCTTGAGGCGGATGTGTCGGGGGAAGCGCGACGGCAAGCTCATTCAGGTCTGCGAGTGAGCGCGTGCGCGCCGCGCGCGAGCGCCTTCGCGCGCAGCTCCTTCTGCCAACTGACCTAGAGTGGTGCGGTCGAGAGGACTCGAACCTCCACGGGTTGCCCCGCTAGCACCTCAAGCTAGTGCGTCTACCAATTCCGCCACGACCGCAGATGAACGCGGGCCGCGGGGCCGCGCGCCGAAGCGACGGCGCTCGATGTAACAAATCAACCCGGAGCGAACAAGGGCCGCGACGTTTCGCTCGTCCGGATCGGGGGCAGACGCACGCGCGCGCGCTTGCCCAGTCCCTGTAAGTGCGCCGCTCCGCAGGTTCCTTGACTTCTGCCGCAATGCGGGGTGTTGCTTGCGTCCACACGGCTGGAGCGCTTCCAAGCCGTCACCATATAGTTTCAGGGATGATCAGTGCGCGCGCCGATGTGATGGTCGGGCTCGATCGGGCTTCGAGCCCGGTGGAGTGGCGGATCAGCGAGGGCCTTGTGCCCTACGAAACCGCGCTCGCGCTCATGGAGACGCGCGCCGCGGCGATCGCCGACGGCGTCGCGAGCGAACTCATCTGGTTGCTCGAACATCCGCCGCTCTACACCGCCGGGACCAGCGCCAAGCGGGCCGAGGTGATCGAGGCGCGCTTCCCGCTCCATTCGGCCGGGCGCGGCGGGCAGTTGACTTATCACGGCCCCGGGCAGCGGGTCGGCTACGTCATGCTCGATCTCAAGCGCCGCGGCCAGGACGTGCGCCGCTTCGTGGCCACGCTGGAGGAATGGATCATCCGCGCCTTGGCAAACTTCGACGTTGCGGGCGAGCGGCGCGCGGACCGCATCGGGGTCTGGGTGCGGCGGCCGGACAAGGGCGCCGCCCGCGAGGACAAGATCGCGGCCATCGGGGTCAGGATCAAACGCTGGGTCACGCTGCACGGCGTGGCGCTCAATATCGACTGCGATCTCTCGCACTATGCCGGCATCGTGCCCTGCGGCGTGTGCGACCCGCGTTACGGCATCACCAGCCTCGCCGATCTCGGCCACGCGGTGACGCTCCCCGAGATCGACGCGGCGCTGCGGCGTGAATTCGAGCACCTGTTCGGGCCGGTTGCGCGCGGTCAGGTTGCGGCCGACAGCTTGGTTCCGAGTTTTCCCGCGACCTAGCGGCGTTCTTGCGTCACGGCGCTGAAGCCTTGCGCCGCGCTAAACCGTCGGCAACACCGCAAAGCGCACGCCGCCGGACAGAGCAAGCTCGTCGGGCGTGCCGTCGCGCTCGTCGATGCTGTCGACGCGCGCGCCGGGCGGCCCGCGGCGATAAGCCTCCACCACCTGCGCGACCGCCGACGCCGGCCCCGCCAGCACCGCCTCGACGGCGCCATCGCGCCGGTTGCGCACCCAGCCGGTAAGTCCATGATCGAGCGCGGTGTACTCGGCGAAGGCGCGGTAACCCACGCCCTGCACGCGCCCGCGGATGACGAGGTGACGGATCGCGCGCGCGCTCATCCCACTTCCCCGGTGTCCTTCGCGCGCACTCCGCGCCATCGCGACGGCGCCCAGCGCGCCAGCGAGCGAATGTAGATTTCGGGCAGCTGCCACTCGCGCGCGGCTTCGACCACCAGCGAAATGTAACCCGGCCTGGGCGTCCCCTCCCCTTGCCGGCGCGCGATATAAACCAGCGCCATCGCCTGCGCGTCGCCGCACCGCACCGGCAGTCGGCGGCGCAGGTAGAGGCCGGAATCGACGCTTTCGTAGGCGTTGATGGCGGCAAGATCGCGCGCGCTCAGCCGCCACAGCACGCCGTGCACGCGGCCGCCCGGCCGCGGCGCGATCGAGCCGAAGCCCTCGGGATTGATGACGAACCGCCAGCCCGAAAGCACCGCGATGCCGACCGCCTCGGCGCCCCGGCAGCGCGCGCCCATCAGCGCGCGGCTCATGTTCGATCCGTAGGCGAAATGCAGCGTCATGCGGTTCGATTAGCAGAACTGCGATCCGGCGCAACGCAGCGCACGGCCTCACGAGCGCGCCGCGTTCGTCGCGGCGGGACGCGTCGCGGCCCAGATCGAGAAACCGATCGCCATCGGCACGGGCGCGACCACCAGCGCCAAAATCGCCGCGGCCACATACGCGAAGATTCCGGTCTCCGCGGTCAGCGTGGCGATGAGCAAAGGCAGGCCGAGGACATCATCGGGGCGTGCTGTCTGCGCAACATCGCCGAAGGGCGTGATCAACGCGACGAGGAGGAGGAAGAGAATCACCGCCAGCGCGTAGAGCACGGCGATCGCGGCCGCCACGCCGGTGCCGCGATCGGCATCCCGCAGCCGCTTGGCGTGAAGACAAAACCAGCACCAGAGCGCGATCGCTTGCACGAGTGCAAAGGGCGCGAGCCCGGCGCGCAGCATGGCGGGGGGCGAGATCAAGAGAAACGAAAGGAAGGCCGTCCCATAAACCACGGCCGCACCTGCGGCGAAGGCACGCGGCGCAAGGCGGCCGCGGGCGGAGAAGAACAAAGCGAGCGATTCCATCCCGCTCGATCGTGGCATGGCGCGAGGGCAAATTCACCCGCCATGGCCCGCCACGCAACATCCACCTGCGTCACGGGCCGGCTGGAGCGCGCGTCATGCGAACTCCATGATCACCGCGTCGACGGCGAGGCTGTCGCCGGGCTTGGCCTTGATCGCCTTCACGACGCCGTCGCGTTCCGCGCGCAAGACGTTCTCCATCTTCATCGCTTCGACCACGGCGAGCGTCTCGCCGGCTTTGACCTCCTGGCCTTCGCTGACCGATATCGACACCACCAGACCGGGCATGGGGCAGCGCACGGCCTTGCCGGAGTCCGCGGCCTTCTTCGGCGGCATCAGCCGCGCCGCCGCGGCCTCGCGCTCGGTGTAGACATAGGCGCGCGTCTCGACCCCACGGTGGGAGAGATCGAAGCCGTTGAGCACCGGCCGCACCTGCACCGAGATCGGCCGATCATCGATGGTGCCCGACCATACCGGATCGCCCGGCTTCCAGGCCGACGTCAGCACGTGCGTCGGCCGCGACTTGCCGGCGGCTTCGAAACGCACCACGAGCGCATCGCCTTCACGGGTGATATCGAGCGCGATCTCGCTTTCGCCGAGCCACACGGCTCGCCGCCGTTCCCGCGTCACCGCGGCTCCCGGCCGCTGGCCGGAAATGCGGCGCTTTCTCTCGCCGAGCACATGATCGATGGCGGCGGCGACCGCGGCGAGCACGCGCGCCGTCTCTCGGTCCGGAACGACCGGATGAAAGCCGGCGGGATATTCCTCGGACAGGAATGCGGTCGAGAGCTTTCCCGCCTGCCAGCGCTCGTTCTGCATCAGCGCCGCAAGAAACGCGATGTTGTGGCGGAAGCCTTCGATGTCGAAGGCATCGAGCGCGTCGGCCTGGGCGGCGATCGCCTCCTGGCGCCTTCGCGCGTGAGTTATGAGCTTGGCGATCATGGGATCGTAGTAGAGCGAAATTTCGCCGCCCTCGTAGACGCCGGTGTCGACGCGCACGGTTATGCCGCCTGCGCTGCGCTCCGCCGGCGGGCGGTAGCGCACCAGGCGGCCGATCGACGGCAGGAAATTGCGGGTGGGATCCTCGGCATAGACGCGCGTCTCGACCGCCCAGCCCGAGAGTTCCACGTCGCTCTGCTCGAGCTTGAGCTTCTCGCCCGCCGCCACGCGGATCATCTGCTCGACCAGGTCGATCCCGGTCACCAGCTCGGTGACGGGATGCTCGACCTGCAGCCGCGTGTTCATTTCGAGAAAATAGAAGCGCTTGTCCTGTCCGACGACGAACTCCACGGTGCCGGCCGAGTCGTAGCCGACGGCCTTGGCGAGCGCGACCGCCTGCTCGCCCATTTTGCTGCGCGTCGCCGCGTCGACGAGCGGGCTCGGCGCTTCCTCCACGACTTTCTGGTTGCGGCGCTGGATCGAGCATTCGCGCTCGCCGAGATGAATGACGTTGCCGTGCTTGTCGCCCAGCACCTGGATTTCGATATGGCGCGGATCGACGATGAATTTCTCGATGAACACGCGGTCGTCGCCGAAGGAGGATTTGGCCTCCGAACGCGCGCGCGCAAAACCCTCGGCGACCTCGGCCTTGGAATGCGCGATCCGCATGCCCTTGCCGCCGCCACCCGCCGATGCCTTGATCATCACCGGATATCCGATCTCGTCGGCGATCTTCACCGCGTGCTTGGCGTCAGCGATCACGCCGAGATGCCCGGGAACGGTGGATACTTTGGCTCTCGCCGCCGCCTTCTTGCTCTCGATCTTGTCGCCCATGGCGGCGATCGCCTTGGGATTGGGTCCGATGAAGACGATGCCGGCCCTCGCCAGCGCCTTGGGAAAAGCCTCGCGCTCGGAGAGAAAGCCGTAGCCGGGATGCACCGCCTCGGCGCCGGTGCGTTTGCAGGCGTCGACGATCTTGTCGATGACCAGATAGCTTTCGGACGCCGGCGGCGGACCGATGGGCACGGCCTCGTCGGCCATTTCGACGTGCAGCGCGTCGCGGTCGGCCTCGGAATAGACCGCAACGGTTGCAATTCCCAGGCGGCGCGCGGTCTTGATGATCCGGCAGGCGATCTCGCCGCGATTGGCGATCAGGATACGCTTGAACATGCCGCGATTGGGACCCCGCGAATCCGGCGCTTTAGGCTTTGCGGCGCAGCCCGCTAAATGTCAACAGCCGTTCACAGCGCGAGATAAGCAAAGGTCAACCATGCGGCTGCGCCACCCATGGCGAGGCAACCGCATGCCAGCACCGCAAGATCGGCCGCGAACCAGCCGCGGCCGATGGCCGCCCCGATGGCAATCTTGCTCACCGTATCGCTAGCGACAGCGGCGAGAATGGCGAGCACCGCCTGCGTCCGGCTCAGAGTATCAGGGGTGAGACGCACCATGGAGACGGTGACCGCGTCGACATCGACGAGCCCGACGACGATTGCGCCGGCCACCGCACCCGTTGCGCCGAACGCTTCGCCCACCGCGCGACCGAGCACGATGATCACGGCGAGGAAAACGGCAAATCCGACGACCGACAGAAGATCGAACGGATTGCGAAACTTCACGCTGCGATATTCATCGCGGTCGGCATGCTGCCAGATCATCCAGGCGACGGCGAACCCCAGCGCCGTCAGCGCGGCCGCGATGAGCGCGGGCGCGACCAATACGAGGAGTTCGACCTTGAGCGCGGCCACGATGCCGACGACGCGCAGGAACATGACCGCCGATGCCACCGCGACGCCGGCCGCCAGCAGCCGCGGTGGGCCTTCGCGGGTGGCGGCGCGGCGCGCATTGGCGATGGTGACCGCGGTTGACGACGCAACGCCGCCGGCCGCGGCCGCCAGCAGCAATCCGCGCCGCGCACCAAGATATTTCACCGCCACATAGCCGAGGAAGGAGACGCTGGCGAGGACGATGGCAATGAGCCACACCTCGCGCGGATTGACACCACCAAACGGTCCCAGCGGCGCGTCGGGCAAGATCGGCAGGCCGATGAACGTCATCGCCAGCAACACCACCGCCGAGCGCAATTCGGGCCATGTGATCTTTTCGACCCAGCCGTGCAGCTCTTCGCGCGCGGCGAGCAAAGCCGTCGCCGCCACCGCCGCGCCGGCGGCAACGCGCATGTCGCCGAGCAGCGCATAAGCGCCGAGCGCAAAGGTCAGCATGCCGGCGATTGCCGTCGTCGCGGAGAAATGTCCGGCGGCCTGGTTCTCGGCGCGAGTGAAGAGGGCGATGACGGCGCTGTAGGCGGCGAACGCCACGCCGAGAACAATCACGAGGGTCGCGGCGCCGCCTACCTCTTGTTTCGGCAAGGCCAGCGCCAGCGCGGCGATCACGCCGCCGAGCAAACCCGAGAGCGCGAAGGTCCGGATTCCCGCCGCGCGGCTGCCCGCTGTAGCTCCGCGCCGCCGCCAGCCGCGTTCGAGCCCGATCAAGAGGCCAATGCCGAGCGCGACGCCAAGGCGGGAAACTAACTCGTCGAGGTCCATGGACGGTCGGGCAACCAAATCCGAACCGCTCTAGGCGTGACCCAGCCGAACGTGCAGGTCAAGCAAGATGACTCACGAGCGCCACGCGGCGCCCGGGCTGTTCGACCAAGCTACGAGCTTCACATGAACGCGCGCGGCGGGCGCCGGGCGCCGCGGACATGGCTGGCAATCCAGGCGAGGACATAGGCATCGACGTCGGGCGACTTGCGCACGCTCGCCCACTCGCGGGCGAGCAGCATCCGCTCGGTCAGCCGCAGCACGACGGGCGACCGCCTGATCGCCGCAAGCAATGCGTATAAACGCGCGCCAGCCGATAACTCGGAGCCCGTGCTCATTGACGCTCTCCCGTCCCTTAACAGGGACCTTCCGGATCACTCGGCGAGGGGACGACCTCAGAACGCCGTCGAGGCTGAAGTGTTCCCTCCGCTCTCAAGTATTAGTCGTAGAAGGCGCCGTTCCGGTTCGACTCGTCATGGCAAGCGAGCCGACGGCGTTGACGGCCGCGATGTGGCGAAGTTGCGGCAGCGCTGTGAAAACCGGCGGAATCGCCGGCAGTTGTTCGCTTTCGGCGCAGATGTCACATAAGCTGATACCGGCGGACAGTGTGCACTGCGGCACGATCAGAAATTTGTGATCGGCGCTAGCGCGGCATCCACGAGCGACGGCGACCCGCCATGATCCCAAAAAGAACGTCGTGACTTCGGCCGACGGACGCGAGGGCGGCCTGGAGCGTTACCGCTGGCGGCGAGAACTCGGCGCGGTCGGGCGACCCGCGCCGGGGAGCCGGCATGCCTCCCGGCCGTCAGGCCGTCGTTGCGCCACCTCCGGCACGTCACGCGGACGACGTGGCGCAGGCCCGAGATCGCCGGCGCGCTCGCGGCGCAAGGGCTGCACCCGGCCGAGCAGACCAGTCTCTGCCGGCTTCACCGTCGACGCGCCGAAAGCGACGCTGGCAATGCAATCAAGTTACCGCCGCGGTACGCGTCCGTGGGGCCGAGATCGTCGCGGCGCTGGCGCCGCTTCGCCGACCGCCGACGCGGCAAAGCGTCGCTCCGTTGCCGCAAGATGCAGCCGCAAAATTCTCCCCTGCGCGCCGGCCGCGCAATTTATTCTTTCTCTCCGCACAGGGCCACGAAGTAATTATGCCTGCGCGCGGGGACGCGAAGGAAACGAAGCGTTCATAGTCGGCGACTATCGCGGCGAATACTGGCGCTGACGTTGCAACTCACTATATTACCCGCCCAATGACGCCCACGCGACGGAGGTAAGTCATGACTCTGGCCATCAACGACACTGCGCCGGATTTCGAAGCGGAGACCACCGAAGGCAAGATCCGCTTCCACGATTGGATCGGCGACAAATGGGTGGTGCTGTTCTCGCATCCCAAGGACTTCACACCGGTATGCACCACCGAACTCGGCTACATGGCCAAGATCAAACCGGAATTCGACAAGCGCGGCGTCAAGATCATCGGACTGTCCGTCGATCCGCTCGCCAGCCATCACAGGTGGGCCAGCGACATCAAGGAGACGCAGGGTTTCGCCCCCAATTACCCGATGATCGCCGACGGTGACTTCAAGGTGTCGAAGCTCTACGGCATGCTTCCCGCCGCCGTGTCCGGCGACCCGGAGAAGCGCACGCCCGCCGACAACCAGACCGTACGCAACGTCTTCGTCATCGGCCCGGACAAGAAGGTCAAGCTCATTCTGGTCTATCCGATGACCACCGGCCGAAATTTCGACGAGGTGTTGCGCGTGATCGACTCGCTGCAACTCACAGCCAAGCACAAGGTGTCGACGCCGGTGAATTGGAAGCTCGGCGAGGACGTGATCATCGCAGGTTCGGTCAGCGACGACGACGCCAAGAAGCAATATCCGCAAGGTTGGAAGGCGCCCAAGCCCTATATCCGCATCGTGCCGCAGCCGAAGGCGTAACATTCCCTCAACGCCGCGCGCGGCGAAAGCCGCGCGCGCTGACACGGCGCAAATTCAAGCTGCTGTCGAACAATGGCGCGGTATTGGCCCCGAGCTCTGGGCCATCGTCGATGCCTGTCCGGAAGAATTTCTCTAACAGCGAGTGACGGATCGAGATTGCTCGGCAGGAGGCGGCCCGCTTCGGACTCAAATCGGCCGCAAGACGCGACCCTGTCTCGGCATCGCGACCGCGTCGCGATCATCGATGTCAATGCAAACTCGGGCCCTTGAGGAAGCGATTGCGGTCGCCTGAGGTCACGCGCACCTCGAAGGTGCGGCCGTCGCGATAGATGGTCAGCGGCACCTCGACCCCGGCCTTGCCCAACGACCATACCTTGCGAAAGAAGCCGGCAAGATCGCTGACCTCTTGGCCGGCGACCGCCAGCACGACATCGCCGGTGCGCAGATTGGCGCGCCGGGCCGGACCGCCGCTGGAGACCCGCGCGACGACGACCTTGTCGTCGACCTCGGTGGCGTTGAGGCCGAGCCAAGGACGCGGCGGATGGTTCGGCCGGCCGAAGGTGAGGAGATCTTCGAGGATGGGTTTGAGAATGTCGATCGGCACGATCATGTTGAGCGGCTCGGGCGTGCCGCTTTCGCGCACCTGCTGCACCTGCAGCGAGCCGATGCCCAAAAGTTCACCCGCGCGTCCGATCATCGCCGTGCCGCCCCAAAACGGATGTGCTGGCGCAGTGAAGATCGCTTCATCGAGCACATATTCCCAATTGCCTGCGAATTCCTGCTTGGCGGCGATGCGCGCCACCACCGAATGCTTGCGGCCGCCTGCGCCGGCGACCACGACGGCGTCGCCGACTTTGGCCGCCTTCGATTGGCCGATCGGCAGCGCCGGCAGGTCGAGCCGCGCCAACGCTTGGACCAGCCCGAAGCCGGTCTCCTGATCGTAGGCCAACACGTGACCGGGAACCGCGCGGCCATCCGCAAGATGCAGCCAGATCGTTTCCGCCTCGGTGACGAGATAACCGATGGTGAGCACCACGCCCTCGCGGATGAGAACTCCGTTGCCGGTCCGCTCGGTGCCCAGCGTCTCGGCGGTGAAGGCGTCGGCGGGAATGATGGCCCGCAGCCCCACCAGCGAGGTCAACGCTCCTTCGAGATCAAAGGCGTAATTCTCCGGCTTGGGCTGGACGGCATGCGGCATCTCCCAATCGCTCGAGGATGACATCCAGTACTCCCTTCGCTGCGGCGATGCTCCTGTCGCAGAACTCTATATCAACAACCGGCCCGCCTCATCGACTATCCTACCATCCGCGCGGTCGGAAAAAATGGGGTCGGCGCGCGGCCCACGAAACAATGACGACGCACACGGCGAGCGTTATGGTCCGGCGCTGCCGAGCGGCGACGTCGCCAACCGAGTGTAGAGAGGCATGCGCGAGGACGGCAAGCGGCTGACTGACGTCTTTGCGGCGATCGATGCCGCCAACGCGCTCGATCCCAACACGATCAAGGTCGACGGCCGGCCTCAGCCGGCCGAGCTCGCTTATGGACGGCGCATGAGCGAGACGCTCGCGCGCCTGGCGCCGCATGCGTCCGAGCACCTGCGCATCGCCGCGCGCGGACAGCATATCGAGCGTTGGACCTCGCCGCGTGCGAGCTATCCGGCGGGGCGCGTGGGTTATCTCAAGTGGCGCAAAGATCTGCAGGGATTTCACGCCCGGCGGATCGGAGAGATCATGATGGCCGCCGGCTACGACGCCGGTGACGTCGAACGGGTCGGCGCGCTCGTCCGCAAGGAGCGGCTGAAATCGGACCCAGATGCACAAATGATCGAGGACGTCGCGTGCGTCGTGTTCCTCGAGCACTACCTCGGCGATTTCCTCGCAAAAACCGATGAGGAGAAGCTTGCCGGAATCCTCGCCAAGACCTGGAACAAGATGTCGCCGCGGGGACGCGATGAGGCCCGCAAGCTCGCGCTCCCCGCGCCCGCGCCGCGGCTCCTCGAAGAGGGCTTGGCGCGGCTGCGTGGAGGCGGCTGAGCACGACGTCCGCCCCAGCCGCGGAAATCCGATAGTCAGCTACCGCGACGGCGGATGGCAGCGCAGCTATTTCGAGCCGATGAAGGAACACTTCAGCCGCGCACGTTGAGATCGTGCCGGTGCGCGGTGCGCGCTTTTCGAACCCGGACTTCCAAATTGGAAGTCTGGTCCTCCTCTCAATGCGTCGTCGCCCGATCCTAATCGAGATCGCGAGCGAGGCGCAGCTTCAGGTCAGGACGCCGCCCGCGAACAGGACCGCGCAAATGAGGACCGCCACCAGCATGGAGCCCACGATACCGAGCCATTCCTTGTAGGGCGCCGTGTCGGGGATTTTGCTCTCGAAAATGTCGCGCATCGCACCACCCCTTCGATGATCGTTATGCCGTCTCCTGTGCCCGCGGGTGCTTGTGTGGGAAAAATTGGCGGCAATTGTGGAGCGTCTGACGCAATCTTCGAAAAAGCCGGGCGATGTAGCTTTTCGGTCACAACAACGATCGGGTCCCCTCGCTTTTTATCGCGAGGGGACCCGAGACTAGCGCCGCCGCAAGACGATCAGCGATAGAAGAAGGACGGGAACGGTCTGGCGTAACCCGGCGTGGGGGAGACCATCGATTGGGACATGGCGCCGTTGCGCACGGCCGGAGCGGACCGGCGCGGGGTCGATCCGGACGCCACCAGGTCCTCCCGCCTGCGCTCGGGCGTGGGCTCGATCACGCCGCGCGTGCTCCTGATCGCCGCAAGGGTGCGGCTATCGAGATTGTAAATGTCGCGGCGGGTCTGCAGCTTGCCGGCGTTGTCGACGAAGGCGGTTTGATAGGTGAGGTGGACCCAGATCGGCGTCGGCTGCAGCTGAAGGTTCTGCTCGCCGCTGCCGAACATGTGCGTGATCCGCGCCGCCGTCCAGTGCTCCTGCGGACGGACGATGTTGAGGAGGACTTCGGCGTATTTGGCCGGATCCTGCACGCGCATGCAGCCATGGCTATAGGCGCGGACCTCATGGGCGAAATAATACTTGTCCGGCGTGTCGTGCTGATAGACGAGGAAGCGGTTGGGGAAGTTGAACCGAATCCGCCCCAGCGCATTTCCCGGGCCGGGCGGCTGGCTGATCGAGACGCCACCGCCGCTGTAACTCACGCGCAGCCCCATGCGAGCGAGCACGGTCGGGTCCTGCGCCAGCGCCGGCAGATATTCGTTATGCACGATCGACGGCGGCACGTGCCACGTGGGATTGACCGTGATGAATTTCATCGTCTCGCTCAGCAGCGGCGTCGGCATGCTGGGCTTGCCGATGACAATTCGGGTGGTCCACACTTGAGCACCCTCATGCATCACGCGGAGCGTGAAGTCCGGCTGGTTGACGACCACATGCGCCTTGCCGAGGTCGCGCGGATACCAGCGCCAGCGCTCCATGTTGACGATGATGGTCTCGACCTGCCGGGGAGCTTCGCTTTTCTTGCCGCCTGAGTTGGCGCGGACCTCCGCCAACATCGCCTTGAGCTTCTGATACTCCGCGTGCTGGGGGCTGAACGCGTCGAGCGCTTTGCCCGCATCCGACGCGGCGGCGATCGTGCTGAGAATGTCAGCCGGCTCGGGCACCGCTTGCGGAAGCTCGATGTTGCGGCTGACGCGGGTGTAGGGGAACCGTCCGGCCTGCACATGCCGGGCATAGGTGAGCACGCTCTGCGTGAGCTTGAGCTCGGCTTCGGCCAGCGCATCGGATCCGAGGCCGGCGAAATTCGGCGTCTTATAATCGCTGACCTCGAGCCCGTCGGCATCGGCGTGCTTCAAGCGAGCGACGGCGGACGTGGCGCGCGCGTTCTCGATGCCCTTGTCGAGCCACAGCGGCAGGAAGTTGCGGTTCTGGTAGAACGCCTCAGCTGCCGCGCGCTCTTTCTTGCTGGCAAAAATCTTGTCCGATGTCGCGGCGAGAAGATCGCGAATCTTCTCCGCAATCACGCGGTCCGCGGGATCGAGCGAGGCCAGAGGATCGACTGGGGCGGCCTGCTCCGTCACAGCGACGGCCTGCTCCGTCACAGCGGCAGGATCGGCGGCAAGCGTTGGGGTTGAAACCTGCTCGGCCGGTGAAGCTGCGACAGGCGCGGGCGCAGGGGTTGCGGCCTCCTCGACAGGCGAAGCTGCCGGAGGCGAAGCGGTCGTGGGCGCGGGTGCCATTTTGTTGGGACCCTGCGCTAGGCCGACCATCGGGATGGCAAGGATCAGGGCCAGGGCCGTGCCTGCCAGGATACGATCATAACGGAAGCCATGCATGAGAGATTCTCCCAAGAGTGTTGTGGAGGGCTCCCCGCCGCGCACGCGCGCGATGCCGGGTGAGCCGGACGCTGCAAAGTCGTGGAATCAGCACTGCGACGGCCCGAACCGCCGTCGGCGAGCTCGTCGTTAGAGCCCAGCTTGTATGTGCATGAGTGCCCCCCCTCCCCGTTTACCGATCGACCACCCCCACAGTGCCGGTTCCCTCGCCGGCGGTGGCTGTCGACTTATTTGTCGCTTTGGGGGGTCGATTGGTTCAAAGGCGATAGGGACGAGGCTTGGCGTCGCACCGCGTTAACCAAGGTTAATGAGGGCTCAAGCCCACCCGTGTGAGGCCGAAAACCTGCGTCGTCACCGGGTTTTCCGCCCCGAGGTGACGGGCGGCGGTCGGAGGTATTTCGCCCGTAGGCGGGCACCGGCCCGGATCGGATCCGGCGCGATCGAGGCCCCAAGCAACCTGGAGTCGATCCGCCGATGCTGGTGACGATGTCCGTCTAGATCGATTTCCAAAAAACCACGCGTGGCGCGCCGCGGCCGGCATAGTCGGGAAGCACCGGAATTCCATCGATATTGGCGTCGCCGAGGAGCCCCATGCCGAGGCTCTTGTGAAATGCGATGGATCCCAGATTTGCCGGCGTGGTTATCGCCTTGACGTGCCTGCAACCATGCCGCCGAGCGAACTCCACGAAGTGGCCGAAAAGCTCTCGCGAGGCCTTGCCGACGGGCGGACGTCCGCACAGCGACCGTATGCACATATCCGACCGGTTCGGTTTGCGAGAGAAAGCCAAACAAATAAGCGACGACCTGGACTCCGTTGCGAATGACGAATGCCGAGTTTCCAAACTCGTGAACGAGGAATGGATGATGCAGGTGGCGGGTGTCCCGCGCGCCCCAGAATTCCTGCAGCTCATCGAGAATCTGGTTGTAGTCCTGCTGGGTGCACATCGAAATTTCTGCGGGACTGCTCATCGACGCTCCGCTGGTATCGTGACCACAAGAATCCACATCGCCGTGGGGTCGCATCAAATGAGCCGGGAGCTTAGCATTTGGCAGCACACCGCAGGGCCCACCGTTGCCGTCAAAAATTCGATCTGTACCCGCTTGAGGCATTCCATCAGCGCCGTTTGCGATCACGACACGCAGCTGATGTCGTTTCACGTCCCGACCAGCAGCATCACGCCCGCGACGGTGGTCGTCACGCCGACGACGTGCGCAATCGTGACGCGCGCCGAGCGAAGCAAGATTGCCGCAAACGCCAGGGTCACCAGCGGATAGGTCGCAACGAGCGGCGACACCAAAAGCACCGGCCCGTGCGCCAGCGCCGCGTACAACGCGAGAACGCCGAGACCATTGCAAGCGCCCACGCAGCCAAACCACAGCCGGCCGGCGCGGCGGTTCCCGCTGGGCAGCGGATGCTTGCCGGTCACGGCGACGCCGGTCACGACCAGGCTCGACATCAGATAACCGATCAGCACCGCCGCGAACGGGCTGGGCCACAGCGCCAGGCCGAGCTTGGTGATCGGATGGGTGAGTCCGCGGATTCCTGCTATCCCGATCGGCAGCAGGATCGCCCCGAAGTGCCAGCGCGTGCCGAGCCAGTCGCGATTGATCGACAATGTGATCACGCCGATCACGATCATGGCGATGCCGAGCGCCTGCAGCGGACGCGGCACTTCATTGAACAGGAACGCGGCAACCACGACCGCAAACAACGGGGTCAGATTGCTAAGCGCTCCGGAAACGCTCGGCCCCATGCGCCGATTGGCCTCGAACGTCAGCAACGTGACGGTGGCGGGAAACAACAGGCCGACCAGGACGAAGATCAACGCGCCGCGCGGGTCCCATCCATCCCAGTCGAGCATGAACGGCGCCAGTGCCGAAAACAGCACCGCCGAGGTTGGAATGCTGACCGATGCCCCGCGGCTCGGCGGCACGTGGTGCAGGCCGAACTGGGTCAGCACCAGCGCAAGACCGAATAGAAAGGAGGCGCATAGCGCCAGCACGTGCGGGTTCTCGAGCAAGTCGCAGCCTTTGACGTCGGGCGCCGCTAGCGAAGCAAGGCTATGCAATCAGGCAAAGCCAAAGAACTGGTGATCTTTGCAGGCATCTCATAAGATCGCCTTATGGCCAGAGATGTCGACACCGCCGCCTTGCGCTGCTTCGTCACCGCCGTGCGCACCGGCAGCATGGGCCGCGCCGCCGAGGCGCTGGGGCGCACTCAGCCCGCGATCAGCCAGCAGGTTCGCCGACTGGAAGATATCCTCGACTGCTCCCTCCTGCGCCGCAGCGCAAGGGGTGTAGTCGTGACGCCGGAAGGCGAGGCCTTTCTGCCCCTCGCCGAGCGGATTCTCGCGCTCAACGACGAGGCGCAGGCGCACGTGCGCAGCCGCGCCGGCAGGGGTGGCGGACGGCGGCGCATCGGATTGCTGGAGGATATCGCGGCGAGCGGGCTGCAGATGGCACTCGCGGATTTTGCCCATGTGCACCCCGAGCTCGAGCTCGACGTGACGGTCGCCGATGGCGACGCGATGCGAGACGCTTACCGCATGGGCAAGCTCGATCTCGTGCTGTCGGACTCCCTGTTGGTGGGACAGACGCCGCGCAAGCGACGAACTTGCCCGCTGGTCTGGGCCGCGGCGCCGTCGTTCGATCTCTCAGCGCGGGAACCGCTGCCGCTGGTGTTGTTCCGCCATCCGTGCGAATGGCGGGTGCGCACCGTGCAGGCGCTCGATCGCTGCGGGCGTCGCTGGCGCGCCGCGTTCGAGAGTGGCAGCTTGGTCGCGATCCAGGCAGCGGTGCGCGCCGGTGTCGGCATCGCCACGCTCCTGCCCGGCAACGTCGAGGCGGGCATCGTGGTGCTCGATCCGCGCGCCTGCCGTCTTCCCGCTCCGCCGCGCGTCGAGCTCGCGCTCTACCGCCGCCCTGCTTTGCGGAACGATCCAGTCGCCGACTTCCTCGAGAACCTGCTGTGGAAGGCGGCGGGGTGATACGTATCGTTGAGCGCTTCGCAACGGGTCGGATCGATCTTGCCCGGTATGTCGTCAGCTCCGCTGCTGCCGGCTTGGCTGGCGGCTGAAACTCAGCGCAAGCTCGAAATATGCGCAGCAATTTTCGCAAATCTTTGCTTTGAAAAACATGCAATCACCCAACCATAACGATCACTGATTCTCGCCATACCGTTGGACAAGACCGGCAATGCACTCGCTGCTGAACGGAGATTTTGGCGGAGTGGAAGGCCTGTGGGCCATATAGCGAATCCTGAATGACAGCGCCCCACCAATCGCCCGCGTTCGGGTCACTGGCGTTCATTGCCGTCGTCATTGCCGCCAGTGCCGCGGCCTTTGCCTATACGGCAGGATGGTTTTCGCCTCAACGCCTCACGCCCGGCAAGCTGGTCGCCGCGTTTGCACCGCCGACCGGAGTGGCGCTCGGTCACCGCCGCAACCATGCGAAGGGGATCTGTTTTACCGGCGTCTTCGAAGCAAACGGGGCCGGATCCGAGCTTTCGCGGGCTCCGGTTTTCGCGCGCGGGGAGTATCCGGTGCTCGGGCGCTTTAATCTGGGAACCGCAGATCCGAACGCGCCGGACGCGACCGTCCGGGTGCGTGGCCTGGGAATACGAATCTCGGCGCCGGACGGACAAGAATGGCGGAGTGCCATGATCAACGCCCCGGTCTTCGCGGTGTCGACACCGCAGGCCTTCTACGAAATGCTGCGCGCGCATGGGAGCAAGGACCCGAACGCGACGGCGGCTTTCGCGGCGGCACATCCGGAGTTTGGGGCGTTCGGCGACTGGGCCAAGAACGGGCCCTGGACCGCCAGCTACGCGGAAGAGCGGTTCAACAGCCTCAACAGCTTTGTCTTCGTCGACGCTTCCGGCGCAGAGCACGCGGTGCGCTGGTCACTGCTGCCGGCGGCGCGACCGGTCGCTGTTTCGCCCGATGAGCTGGCCAAGCGTGGCCCCGATTTCCTCGAACAGGACATCGCTCGGCGCGTTGCCGATGCGCCGCAACTTTGGACCATGATGGTGACGGTGGCTGGTGCCGGCGATCCGACGGCGGACCCCACCAAGCCCTGGCCGGCCGATCGCCGCACCATCGAGGTCGGCACGCTCGCGGCGCAGCAAGTCCAGGCCGAGCCCGACGGCCCATGCCGCGATATCAATTTCGACCCTACCGTGCTGCCCTCCGGCATGCGCACGTCGGATGACCCGTTTCCTGCCGCGCGCTCGGCCGCCTACGCAAAGTCGTACGACCTGCGGACGGCAGAGGCCAGGGACTATCCCCGAACAACGACAGGAGCCACGCCATGATCGGGGGTCACCGACGCTTCACCCCGTTGCAGCGTCTGCTGCACTGGCTCATGGCAGCCTGCATCCTGGCCATGCTGTTTATCGGCGTGGGCATGGTGTCCACGGTCATGCCGAAATATCTGACGCTCGTTTCAATCCACAAGCCGCTGGGCATTGCCATCCTGGCGCTCGCGCTGATCCGCTTGGCTCTGCGCCTGCGTTATGGTGCGCCGCCGCTGCCCGCCGACCTGCCCGGGCCGATGAAATTCGCCGCGCAGGCGTCGCATTACGCCTTCTATGTTCTCATGATCGGCATGCCGCTGCTCGGCTGGGGAATGCTGTCGGCGGCCGCCTATCCCGTCGTGTTGTTCGGCGGGTGGCATCTTCCGGCGATCCTGCCGCAAAGCGACAGCCTGCATGCGCTGCTCTGGGACGCGCATTTCTATTTTGCTTTCGCGTTCTTCGCGCTGATCCTGTTGCATGTCGCGGCGGCGCTGTTTCATGCACTCGTGCGACGCGACGGAGTGTTCGAGACGATGGCGTCTGCGGTGACCTACGGCGAGATCGCGCCCGCCAAGCAAGGACGCCACGCGGTATAGCGAGGCGCCAATTTGCTCAACGCCGGCGCAGAATGGCGCTCTCCCTCGAGCGGTAGCGTGCTCTGTGAGCGGCCTGAGAGAGATAGGTGACACTTCGTACCGGACACATGGGTAACACTTTTCGCCTTTTGGCGGGAGGTGTTGTCACCCATGTCTTAGGTACGATCTGTCACCTATGTGTTCGGGCTGGACAAAATGACGTAACTGGCGCGCTCGGAGGGATTCGAACCCCCGACCCCCAGATTCGAAGTCTGGTGCTCTATCCAGCTGAGCTACGAGCGCCGGAGAGCTTTGTAACCAAGAGCGCCGTTGAATTCCACTTGAGCTTTGCACCACCAGACCGCGTCGTGCCGCGATCTCGTGTAAGGCGTGCGCGCGGCGAAGCGCATCGCCTCCTGCGGGCGCATCCATGCGCGGATCTGAAAGGATTTCCGATCGCGCGCGTGGCTGGCGCTGGGCGCGGGCCATGCTATGAGCACATCGACCGCAGCAGAGGAACGATAATGGCCGCCCCCGAACTACCCGCATTCCTCAGGCTCCTCGGCGTGAATGTCCTTCATCGCTCGCCCGAACGCAGCGAAGCCAAGCTGCCCGTGCGCGCGGAGTTGTGCAACCGCCGCGGCGTGCTCCATGGCGGCGCGGTCATGGCGTTGGGCGACACGCTCGGCGGGATGACCGCGAGCATCAGCCTTCCCGACGGCGGCCGCACCGCGACGATCGAGAGCAAGACCAATTTCTTTGCCGCCGTGCCGAAAGGCGACACCGCGCACGCCGTCTGCATGCCGCTGCATCGCGGCCGGACCACCATCGTGCTGGAGACGCGCATCACCCGCGGCGACGGCAAGCTCGCCGCCATCGTCACGCAGACCCAGCTGATCTTCGACGACAACGACACGAACGAGTGAGCGGGGCCATTCGCGGTCGGCCTGCCTTCAAAACCATCGCACGAAGGCGGTCCTCAATGCTGCTCAAGATGCTCAAGGGTTCCATGGGTGGAACCAGGCCCCCGCCCACGGGGTTGTTTGTTCACGGACATCAGCGATGGGAGATCGCCATGACGGACCCCAGAGACTTCGATCGAAGAATGGAGATGGAGCACCAGATGGAGATGGAGCGCAGGATGGGCGCCCCCACCGTATGGGGATGGATCGCAGGCGCCGTGTTCATCATTGTCATTCTCGCGCTCGTGTTCGCCGGCGGCGAGAGCACGCGGACCGCGCGCGAAGACGCAAACCCGCCGGCCACCACCGGCATGGCGCCGCGAACCGCGCCGCCCGCTGTCGCCGTCCCTCCGGCGCAGCCGCCGTCAACAACCGGCCAGAGCCAATAACGGCGCGCGCACAAGCGGTGAAAATTTTCGTTGACTGCAGCACCCCGACTCCCGCAGCCGGGGTGCTCGCCTTTTCGGCGCGAGCGTCAGGGCGTGCGCCGTTCAGGGCAGGCTGAGCATGATCAATTGATCCGTTATCCCGCCGCCGCCCGGCGTCAACGAACCGCCGACGAAATACGCATTCGATCCGATCACTGCGCCGCCGAAGCCATGCCGCCCGGCCGGCATGGGCGCGAACGCGGCCCAGCGGTCGCTCGCCGCATCGTAGCCCTCGTTCTCCGGGAAAGTGTGATTGGGCGGAAGCTCGCCGCCCAGCACCAAGATCATTCCTTTGTAGAGCGCGGCGGCAACGCCGCTGCGCGGCGTCGGCAGCGGCGCAGCCGACGTCCACGAATTCGTGGCCGGATCATAGACGTCATGCTGGCCGGTGCGCTCGGCGGGACCCGCCAGCCGTCCGCCGATGACGTGGATTTTGCCCGCCACCGCGACCACAGCCATGTGGTCGCGCGCCTTCGGCAACGGCGCTGCTTCGCTCCACGTCCCTGTCGCGGGATCGTAGACCTCATGCGTTGCAACCGTCACCGCGTCGAGCCCGCGTCCGCCGATGACGTGGATCTTTCCCGCCAGCACGGCGACGCCGACCGCGGCGCGCGGCGCTTTCATGGGCGCGAGCGTGCGCCAGCGGTCGTTCGCGGGATCATATTCGAAGACGACGTCGCCCGCCCCCTGGTGCACCGAGGAGGTGAAGCCGCCGAAGGTATAGATTTTGCCGTCATGCGCGGCGACGCCGAGATGATCGCGCGGCTGCGGCAGCGGCGCGCGCTCCTGCCAGCGATCGCTCGCGGGGTCGTATTCCTCGTTGCGCGCCACCGCTTTGCCGGCAACCCCGCCGCCGAGCGCGAAGAGCTTGTCGCCGACTGCCGCGGCCGCGACCTCTCCGCGCACCGCCGGCATCGGCGTTTTCTGCGTCCAAGTTCCGGGCGGCGTTTGCGACTGCGCGATGGTGCCGAGCGCGGCGACCATCAGCGCGACGGAAAAGGCGAGCGGCAGCGAAACGAGGCGGCAACGCATGCGATCCTCCAATTCTCCCGAGCGCCGGGCCCGCACGGGTACTAATCGACGGCCGAGGGCTCGCGCGCAATGTCGAGCGCGGCGCGCGTGACCGCGACCCCGCCGGCAACGGTCAGCCGCACCACGTTGACGGTGCCAGCGTATTCCGGCGAGCCGGAATAATAGGCCGCAACGGCTCCGACCTTCGCCGCCCGATTCCAGTGCCCGAGCGCGATGTAGTCGGCGCCGGTCGCCTTGAGCTCGTCGTCGCCGATGAGCCAGGACGGACGCAGCCGGATGGTTCGATCCGGCACCGGTACGTAGTGTCCGTGCGCCACCGCGATCTGCCAACGAGTCGAGCGCGGCCGCGGTCGCTCAAACGGGATCATGTCGCCATAGTCGCGGTGTGGACGGCCCCAAATCTCGAGCCCCAGTTCCGCGAACACGACGGCCTCCTCATGGGTGACGCCGAGCACGTGAAGATTGTCGACCGCGGCCAGCGCTCCGTCGTTATAGACCGCGTCCGCAACCGCGGGATCGTGGTTGCCGGGCAAAAGCACCACGGGCAGCGCCGCCGCCGAAATGACCGCAGCCGCTCGATCGAGCAGATCAATCGGCACGCGATGGCAATCGAAGGTGTCGCCCGCCAGCACCACGACGTCCGCGCGAGCCGCGCGAGCGGCGCTCAGGACGCCGGAGAGCCCGGCGGTGCCATCACCCCCATGCAGCCGGGCAGTATAGTCATGATCTATGTGCAGGTCGGAGCTGTGAACGACCACGATGTCCTTGGTGGGGGCGCCGGCATGGGGCATGGCGGCCGAACATAAACATCCCCGTCTCCTTGGCAATCGCGGGAGCCGTCCCAATCCGCAAGCCCTTGAGGCTGTAGTCGCGTACCGGGGGCAGAATGCCAGCAGTATGTCGCCAATCCGACATTGGAGGACGCTTTCTCCGTCGAGGCACACTCGGGGGTCACGAGTTTGCCCAGGTTGGATGGTTGCGTCTGCACCCAAGCTGCGTATCGGGGAGCGTCAACATGAGTCCCAACAACATTTACCGCAGCAACGCGCAAGACTGCTTGCGGATGGCGCAAGCAGCGCCGGACGAGCGCGACAAGCCCTTCTGGCTCACGTTAGCGCAATCCTGGCTGCGCCTCGCCGAGCATGCGGCGCGCGGCGGCGACGAAGTGGAAACGCACGAGTTCCCCGTCGCCTCGGACACGCATTGATCATCTCGCGGTGAGGCGCCATCGTCCGCGGACGGCAGATCGCGTCCGCGTTCACTCGGCTTTGCGTCATGGCGTTTGCGCCGCGGTCGGTGCGGCGAACGAGCATGTGCGCGTCAGTCCACCTTGGCGCCGGACGCTCTCACCACCTCGGCCCATTTTGGAATCTCGGACTTCACGTAAGCGCGAAGCTCCTCGGGCGTGCCGCCCACCACGTCGACGCCGAGATCGGTCAAGGCTTTGCGCACCGTCGGGTCATTGACGGTCGCAGCGGTCGCGCGATGCAGCGTGGCGATGACGTCCTTCGGCGTCCCCGCCGGCGCCACGAGTGCATGCCAGGTCGTCGCCTCGAAGCCGGGAAAGCCCGACTCGGCGATGCTCGGGACCTCGGGCAATACCTCCGTTCGCTTGAGCGTCGTGACCGCGAGCGCGCGGATCGTGCCGCTCTGGATGTGAGGGAGCAGCGGCGACGGCGGATTGAACGCCATCGGGACGTGTCCGCCGATGACCGCTTGCAGCGCCGGCCCGGTGCCGCGGAACGGTACGTGCGTGATGTCGATCTTGGCTTCGAGCTTGAGCAATTCGCCTGCGAGATGCGCTGGCGTGCCGTTGCCGCCCGAGCCGAAACTGAGCTTGCCGGGATTGGCTTTGGCGTAGGCGATCAACTCGCCGAGCGAGGCCGCCGGCACCGACGGATTGAGATAGAGCACGTTGGTCTGCGTTCCGATCAGGCCGATGGGCTCGAAATCCTTTTCAGGATCGTAGCCGACGTTCTTGTAGAGACTCACGTTGATCGCGAGCAGGCTGCCGGTCGCCAGCAGCACCGTGTAGCCGTCGGGAGCCGCGCGCGCGACCGCGGCGCCGGCGATGCTGCCGCCAGCGCCGGCGCGGTTCTCGATCACCAATGGCTGTTTGAGGATCTCCTCCATCTTCTTGGTGAGGATGCGCGCCATCACGTCGCTCGGCCCGCCGGGTGCGAAGCCGATCATCAGCGTGATCGGCTTGCTCGGGTAGTCGGCGGCGCGCGCCGGCGCTGGCGCGCAGACGAGCGCGGCACCCGCCAGAAAAATCATGGCTGCCTTCATCGTCTCCTCCGCGCCGGCGTTGTCTTTTCGTGGGAATTGCAAGGTCTGCCGGTTTGCGGTCGGTTGGTCGACCGCTAGGCCGCAAGATTATCACGCTTCTTGCCCGCCGACCCGCTCGTGGCGGTCCAAATTCCGGCGAACACGGCGAGGAGACCGACGACGAGGTTGATCCCGATCGGTTCACCCAATGTGAGCGCGCCCACGGCCGACGCGAACACGGGATTGATCGTCATGGTGATGGCGGTTCGCGTCGGCGTCGTGCGCTCGAGCGCGAACACCCAGAGGAAAAAGGCGGCGGCGCCGCCGAACACGCCCAGATAAACCACCGCCATCCACTGCGCACCATGAAAGCTTGCAACGCTCGCATAGCCGTCGCTCCACGCGGCCACGGCCGCGAGGCACGCCGCGCCGAACCCCATGCCGGCGGTGACATAGGCCAAGGGGCTCGACCGAACGATGAAGGGGCGCGACCACACGTTATAGAGCGCCATCACCAGCGTGGCCGCGATCATGATCAGGTCGCCGCGCCAGGCCCCGGCGGGTGCGGCCGCAAGGCCGGTGACGAGTGCGACCGCGGCCCCGGCCATGGCGATGATCACGCCGACGCTTTTGCGAGTATCGAGCGCTTCAACGCCAAAGGCGGCGCCGACGAGCATGGTCATCAAGGGCAAGGTCGAAAGCGCGAGCGAGCCCCGCGCCGCGGTGGTGTAACGAAATGCCAGATTGAACAGCACGATGAAGAACGCGAAATACATGACGCCGAGCGCGGCGACACTGAGCCAATCCCGGCCGCGCGGCCATTTGATCCGCAGCGCCAACGCGATCGGCAGCAACAGCAGAAATCCGACGCCAAATCGGAACACGCCGAGGGTGACGGGATCGCTCATGCCGATCGCAAACCGGGTGGTGCCGCCCGCCACTCCGCCCAGCGCGCTCGACGCGATCGCCGCGAGCACGCCGACATACTCGTTTCGGGAAGGGCGCATGGGAGGGCAAGAGAGACGGCCTACGATCCCACGTCAACAGGGCGACCTCGTCGGTCTCGCCACGAGGTCGCGGATACGATCGCCATCAGAGCGGAAGATTATCGTGCTTCCGTGCCGGCATCTCCACTCGTTTGCCCCGCAGCATCGCGAGCGCCTTGGCGATGCGGCAGCGCGTGGCGCGCGGCATGATCACATCGTCGATGTAGCCGCGCTCGGCGGCGGCAAAGGGTGAGAGGAAGCGGTCCTCGTATTCCCTGGTGCGGGCCGCGATCTTCTTGGCGTCGCCGATATCGGCGCGGAAGATGATCTCGACCGCACCTTTTGCGCCCATGACGGCGATCTGCGCCGTCGGCCAGGCGTAGTTGACGTCGCCGCCGATGTGCTTCGACGCCATCACGTCGTAGGCGCCGCCGAACGCCTTGCGCGTGATCACGGTGACGAGCGGCACCGTGGCCTGCGAATAGGCGAACAGCAGCTTTGCCCCGTGCTTGATGAGCGCGCCATATTCCTGGTTGGTGCCCGGCAAGAATCCCGGCACGTCGACGAAGGTCACGATCGGAATGCCGAACGCGTCGCAGAAGCGCACGAAGCGCGCGGCCTTGCGCGAGGCGTCGATGTCGAGCACGCCCGCGAGCACGATGGGCTGGTTCGCGACGAAGCCCACGCTGCGCCCGGCGATACGGCCGAAGCCGGTGACGATGTTCTTGGCGAACGCCTCTTGCAGCTCGAAGAAGTCGCCCTCGTCGGCGACCTTCAGGATCAGTTCCTTGATGTCGTAGGGCTTGTTCGGATTGTCGGGGATGAGCGTGTCGAGCGATTTCTCCTCGCGTTCGAGGTCGTCGTGCGAGGGCCATTCGGGGACGCCGGCTTCGTTGTTGGCGGGCAGGAAGTCGAGCAGCCGGCGCATCTGCAGCAGGCACTCGACGTCGTTCTCGTAAGCGCCGTCGGCGATGCCGGACTTCGTCGTGTGCACGGCGGCGCCGCCGAGTTCCTCAGCCGTCACCACCTCGTTGGTCACGGTCTTCACCACGTCGGGGCCGGTCACGAACATGTAGCTGGTGTCGCGCACCATGAAAACGAAATCGGTCATGGCCGGCGAATAAACGTCGCCGCCCGCGCACGGACCCATGATGACGGAAATTTGCGGGATCACGCCGGAGGCGATCACGTTACGCTTGAACACCTCGCCGTAGCCACCGAGCGCGGCGACGCCCTCCTGGATGCGCGCGCCGCCGGCATCGAACAGGCCGATGATCGGCGCGCGCGCCTTCATCGCCATGTCCTGGATCTTGACGATTTTCTGCGCGTGGGCCTCGGAGAGCGAGCCGCCGAACACGGTAAAATCCTTGGCGAAAGCGAATACGGTGCGGCCGTTGACCGTGCCCCAGCCGGTGACGACGCCATCGCCGGGGATCCTGCTCTTCTCCATCCCGAACTCGGCCGAGCGGTGCTCGACGAACATGTCGAACTCCTCGAACGAGCCTTTGTCCATCAACAGCTCGAGTCGTTCGCGCGCGGTGAGCTTGCCGCGCTTGTGCTGCGCGTCGATGCGCGCCTGACCGCCGCCGGCGCGCGCGCGTCCACGACGTTCTTCGAGCTTGTCGAGAATGTCCTTCATGACCGCGCCTCGCCGCCTCCTGCGATACAAAATCCATAGCATGTACGGGTATTTGAGGGTAAGCTTTCCGTCGTCTGGAAGTATTCGAGGGGAGCAAAGCATGCCCGAAGGATCGCGCTACAAGGTCTTGTCCTACTGCAGCGCTGCGCTGGTTCTCGCCATGGTCGCGGCGACCGCGCCTGCGATCGCGCAATTTCCTCCCGCCCCCGACGACCAGCCGGCCGCGAAGGGCAAGCGCGGCGGCGCCGCGGCCGCCCCCAGCATCAACGGCAACTGGAGCGGCCAACTCACCCAGGTCGGTAGCCAAACGCCTTACAAGTTCGAGCTCGCGATCAGCGCCAAGGGAGCGGAGACGAAGTACCCCGATCTCGACTGCACCGGGAAGCTCACCCGCGTGGGATCATCGACGTCCTACGTGTTCTACGCCGAGGCCATCACCAAGGGCCAAGCCGAGAAAGGCGGTCGCTGTCCGGACGGCACCATCACCGTGGCGCGGCAAGGGAACGACCTCGCGCTCGGCTGGTTCGGCAGCGTTCAAGGCACCACCGTCGTCGCCTACGGCACGCTGAAGAAGAAGTAATACAGGATACGCTGGCGTCATCGCCGCCGATGACGCCGATAGCACCGAGCCGGTCAGCCGGCTTTCTGCATCAGGCCGCCTCCAACACCGTCGCAGCCGCCTGCATTTCGGCGAAGCGCGCGGCGCGGCGCTCGAGCGCGAGTTGGTCGCGGCCCCACAATTCCATATTCCAGTCCTCGTCGACATGCGCTGCCGCCCAGGCGGCATCGACCGACAGCTCACCGCGCGCGAGCGCGATCGCAAGCAGCGCCGAGCCGGTCAGCGTCGTGACCGCGTGAACGGCGCCGAGCCGCCATGGGTCGGTTGGAATGGCGCAGCCTGCGGCCGTGAGCGACTGCGCGGGCTGAGCGACGAAGGCGATTCCCTGCGCCAATGCGAAGTCCGCGCCGAGAGTCTCGCGCACCCATGCGAGCACGGGGTCCCACGCCTTGGCTTGCCGCGTGACCAAGCCAGCGGGGCCCGGAGCACGATAGAACACGAGATCGCAGGCGAGATATCGCTCGACCTCGGCCGCGACCGCCGACGGCGCCTCGACCACGCCGTCGATGATGGTATTGGCAAGACGCGTGAGCGGCATTTTTGCCGGATCGATGACCTCGCGCTGCGCGTTCCATTCGGCCGCCAGCGCCTGTGCCAATGCGCGTTTCGGCGTCGCCAACGTGCGGCGCGCCGGGGTCTTCACCGGACGCCCGTCGAGAACGATGCGGAACTCCCCGTCGGCCTCCCCCACGTCGGCCTGCTGATAGAACCGGCGCCGCAAATGCGGCCGCACGGCGCGCCGCGCCGCCTGCGTCGGGTCGAGCGGCGCGTTTTTGAAAATGTCCTCGAACAGGTCGCGCATAGCCTCAAGATGGGTCGCAAGCGGCGATCATGCAACGCCGCGCGCGTCGGCCGATCTTGTACGCCCGCGCGCTTTCGCCGATGATAGCAAGCCCGCGCAAAGTCTCGACGCGAGGACGAATGAAAGTCGGCGTTTTCGACCACCTCGATCGCAACGATCGTCCTCTGCACGCATTCTATGAGGAACGGCTGAAGATCGTCGAAGCCTACGATCGCGGCGGCTTCTATGCGTATCACACCGCCGAGCATCACGCGACGCCGCTGGGCCTCGCCGCCTCGCCAAGCGTTTTCCTCGCCGCGGTCGCTCAGCGCACGCAGCGGCTGCGCTTCGGTCCGCTGGTCTATACGCTTCCGCTCCACCACCCGCTGCGGGTGGTGGAGGAGATCTGCATGCTCGATCAGCTCAGCGGAGGACGCTTCGAGCTCGGCGTCGGCCGCGGCATCTCGCCGATCGAAACCGCCTATTACGGGGTCAAGCCCGACGACCGACAGAAGATGTATCTCGAAGCGCTGCAGATCCTGCGCCAGGCGCTGACCCAGCGGACGCTCACGTTTCACGGCGAGTTCTATCGCTATACCGACGTGCCGATGGAGCTCGAGCCGTTCCAAAAGCCGCATCCTCCGTTCTGGGCGGGAGCGGGCACGCCCGACGGAGCGGAGGCCGCCGGCCGCGACGGCTTTCATCTGGTCGCCAATGCGCTCACCTCGCAGATCCGCACCATGACCGAGCGCTACCGGGCGGCGTTCGAGGCGGCGCATACCCCGATGCTCGGGCTCGCCCGCTTCGTGATCATGGGGGACACCGATGCCGAGGCGCTCACCATCGCGCGCCGTGCGTATCCGCTCTGGCACCGGCACTTCCATCACCTCTTCCACATGCACGGCACCAGCCCCGCCGGGGGAGAACGGCCGCCACACTTCGATCAGATCAAGGACGGCGGCCGTGGCATCGCGGGCTCGCCCGCCACCGTGACGCGCATGATCAAGGCGCAGATGGAGGAGGCCGGCACCAACTATTTCGTCGCTCAGTTCGCCTTCGGCGACCTGACGCTCACCGAGGTGCTGCGCACGGTCGATCTGTTCACACGCGAGGTCATGCCGGCGTTGAACGATGCGTGATGGCCGCAGGCGAAGCGAGCGTCACGAACCTTCCTCTGCGCGCAAAAGCTCGCAACGGGCGCAAGACTCCCGTCGGGCCGACGCCCACATTCGGTCGCAGTGACCGGCAACCGAGAGTGGCGTCTGCGTCCTCCTGCTCGGTTGCATCGCAAGCAGCGCCCATTTCCGCATTGCACCATCGGAGCACCCAAAAGAAGCGAGCAGGTTCAATAGCTTATGGTCGCACGGAACCCGATCACACAATTTTTACGAGAACGGGCGCTGACTCGAGCCGCGCCGCACCGCGAGCGCGCGCGGACAGGTGATAAAACCCTGTTATGACGAATGTATCGGTGGAATTTCGAGGGGGGCTCCACTACTATCGCCGCCCGGATTCGGCTCACGACACGCCGAATGCGGGGGAAGACCGGCCGACGCTTGTTCGCGCATGGTTGTCGAGGGGTGCGCGGCCAGCGTGCGTGCAGAGGAGTCAATGAAACCTACCGACATCTCGACGCCGGACTACTTCCACAAGGTCGTGGATTGCCAGTGGGCCTGTCCGGCTCACACTCCGGTTCCTGAATACATCCGGTTGATCGCGGCGGGCCGCTACAGCGACGCCTACATGGTCAACTGGAAATCCAACGTGTTTCCCGGAATCCTCGGCCGCACCTGCGACCGGCCGTGCGAACCGGCGTGTCGGCGCGTGCGCGTGGAGAACGAGCCGGTCGCGATCTGCCGCCTCAAACGGGTGGCGGCCGACTTCAAGGATGACATCCGCGCCCGCTTGCCCAAGCCGGCGGCCGCCAAGAACGGCAAGCGCATCGCGCTCGTGGGCGGCGGCCCCGCCTCGCTCACGGTCGCGCGCGACCTGGCGCCGCTCGGCTATCACTGCGTGGTGTTCGACCAGGACCCCAAGGCCGGCGGCATGATCCGCACGCAGATTCCGCGCTTCCGTCTGCCGGAATCGATCATCGACGAGGAATGCGACTATATCCTCAACCTCGGCATCGAATTTCACGGCGGCAGGCGCATCGACAGCCTCAAGGCGCTGCTGGCGGAAGGCTGGGATGCGATCTTCGTCGGCTCGGGCGCGCCGCGGGGCCGCGATCTCGACGTTCCCGGCCGCAAGGAAGCGGCGGCGAACATCCATATCGGCATCGACTGGCTCTCATCGGTCTCCTTCGGCCACGTCAGCAAAATCGGCAAGCGCGTGATCGTGCTCGGCGGCGGCAACACCGCCATGGACTGCTGCCGCTCGTCGCGCCGTCTCGGCGGCGAGGATGTGAAAGTGATCGTGCGCTCGGGCTTCCAGGAAATGAAGGCGTCTCCCTGGGAAAAGGAGGACGCCATGCACGAAGACATCCCGATCCTGAATTTCCTCGTGCCGAAAGAGTTCACCCACGAGAACGGCCGCCTCACCGGCGTGCTGTTCGAGAAGGTGAAGGCCGAATACGACGCCAAGGGCCGGCGCAACCTCGTTCCGACCGGCGAACCGCATCAACACATGGCTTGCGACGACGTGCTGGTCGCGGTCGGCCAGGAGAACGCTTTCCCCTGGATCGAGCGCGACGTCGGCATCGAGTTCGACAAATGGGATATGCCGAAGGTCGATCCCAAGACCATGGCCTCGACCCATCCGCGGGTGTTCTTCGGCGGCGACTCCGCCTTCGGCCCGAAGAACATCATCTGGGCGGTCGCCCACGGCCACGACGCCGCGCTGTCGATCGACAAGCTGTGCTCCGGCGCCGATATCAACGATCGTCCCCAGTCCATGGTCGAGATCGTCAGCCAGAAGATGGGCATTCACGAGTGGAGCTACGACAACGACATCGCGCCCGACCGGCGCTATCGCGTGCCGCTGCGCGACAAGGTGGTGGCGCTGCGCGACATCAAGGCCGAGGTCGAGCTGGGCTACGACGTCAATCTCGCCCTCAAGGAGGCGCACCGCTGCCTCAATTGCGACGTGCAGACGGTTTTCACCTCCTCGCTGTGCATCGAGTGCGACGCCTGCGTCGACATTTGCCCGATGGACTGCATCACGTTTACGGCAAACGGCGAGGAAGCCGACCTGCGGACCCGCCTCAAGGCACCCGCCCAGAATCTCACCCAGGACCTCTACGTCGCCAACGATCTCAAGACCGGCCGCGTCATGGTCAAGGACGAGGATGTCTGCCTGCACTGCGGGTTGTGCGCCGAACGCTGTCCGACTGGCGCCTGGGACATGAAAAAATACCTCATCGACATGACTCACGCGAATGACCAATGCCGAGTAGCAGCCCGATCAGCAGCGTAAACGACTTCGTCGTCCGGTTCGCCAACGTCAACGGCTCGGGCTCCGCCAGCGCCAACGAGCTGTTCGCGCGCTCGGTGCTGCGCATGGGTATTCCGGTCGCGCCGCGCAACATTTTCCCGTCCAACATCCAGGGCCTGCCGACCTGGTACGAGGTGCGCATCTCGGAAGCCGGACACCTCGGCGCCCGCGGCGGCACCGATCTCATGGTGGCCATGAACCCGCAGACCTGGGACAGGGACGTGGCGGGGATCGAGCCCGGCGGATATCTGCTCTACGATTGCACCAAGCCGCTGCCGACGTCCAAGTTCCGCGACGACATCACCGTCATCGGAGTGCCGTTGACCGCGATCTGCAATCGCGAATACACCGATGCGCGCCAGCGCCAGCTGTTCAAGAACATCGTCTATGTCGGGGCGCTTTGTGCGCTGCTGGACATGGACGTCGAGGCGACCGAGCGGCTCGTCGCCGAGCAGTTCCGCTCGAAGGAAAAACTCATCCAAGCGAACCTCCATGCGCTCCATCTCGGGCGCGACTGGGCGCTCGAGAGCCTGCAGTGCCCGATCGGGCTGCGCTTGCGCCACGCCAAGACGGTCGGGGATCGCATCTTCATCGAAGGCAACTCGGCCGCCGCGCTGGGCGCGGTCTACGGCGGCGCGACCGTGTGCGCTTGGTATCCGATCACGCCGTCATCCTCGCTGGCGGATGCCTTCACCGGCCATTGCAGGCGGCTGCGGGTCGATCCAGTGACCAAGAAGAACAAGGTCGCGATCGTGCAAGCGGAGGACGAGCTCGCCTCGATCGGCATGGTGATCGGGGCCGCCTGGAACGGCGCGCGCGCCTTCACCGCCACCTCCGGTCCCGGCATCTCGCTGATGCAGGAGTTTCTAGGCTTGGCCTACTTCGCCGAAATCCCCGCGGTGATATTCGACGTCCAGCGCGCCGGCCCTTCAACCGGCATGCCGACGCGCACGCAGCAATGCGACCTGATCTCCTGCGCCTATGCCTCGCACGGCGACACCAAGCACGTGCTGCTGTTCCCGGAAGACCCGGCCGAGGCGTTCGACTTCGCGGCCGACGCTTTCGATCTCGCCGACCGCCTGCAGACGCCGATCTTCGTCATGCTCGATCTCGACATCGGCATGAATCATCGCTTGTGCCGGCCGCTGACCTGGGACGACAATCGTAAATACGACCGCGGCAAGGTGATGACCGCGGCCGATCTCGAGGCGGGGAAGGATTTCGGTCGCTATCTCGACGTCGACGGCGACGGCATCCCGTACCGCACCTATCCCGGCACGCATCCGACCAAGGGCTCGTTCTTCACCCGCGGCACCTCGCGCGACCGCTATGCGCGCTACACCGAAGAGGGCGCGCCCTATGCCGACAACATGCAGCGGCTCATCCGCAAGTTCGAGACCGCGAAGGACCTCGTTCCGCGTCCGCTGCAGGCCAGCGCGGCAAAGCCGACGAAATACGGGGTCATCTATTATGGCTCGACCTCGCCGGCGATGGACGAGGCGATCCACATGATCGAAGCGCGCGGGCAATCGCTCAACCGGCTGCGCGTGCGCGCTTTTCCATTCCACTCGAGCGTGACGAGCTTCGTGGCGGACCACGACTTCGTGTTCGTCGTGGAGCAGAACCGCGACGGCCAACTGCGCTCGCTCATCGTCAACGAGTGCGGCATCGACCCTATCCGCCTGGTGCCGATCCTGCATTACGACGGCACGCCGATCACCGCGCGCTTCATTGCGCGCGCGATCGGCGACCATCTCGACGCGCTCAAGGTCACTCCCCTGCGCAAGGTGGTGTCGTGACCAGCGTCCTCGCCGCGGACCCACTCTCGACCTCCCACTCCAGGGGAAGGTGAATGGACTCTCGACCATGACCTACATCACCAAGCCCAAATTCCATCACCCCGCGCTGCCGAAGAACGCGCTCGGCTACACCCACCGCGACTACGAGGGCTCGGTATCGACGCTGTGCGCCGGCTGCGGCCACGACTCGATCTCGGGGGCGATCATCGAGGCCTGTTTCGAGCTCGATATCGAGCCGCATCGGGTGGCCAAGCTCTCCGGCATCGGCTGCTCGTCGAAGACGCCGACCTATTTCCTCGGCAGTTCCCATGGCTTCAATTCCGTGCACGGGCGCATGCCGTCGGTGCTCACCGGCGCCAATCTCGCCAACCGCGATCTCATCTATCTCGGCGTGTCGGGCGACGGCGATTCGGCCTCGATCGGACTCGGCCAATTCGCGCACGCACTGCGCCGCGGCGTGAACATGGTCTATATCGTCGAAAACAACGGCGTGTATGGCCTCACCAAGGGCCAGTTCTCGGCCACCGCCGACCGCGGATCGAAGTCCAAGCGCGGCGTGACCAACACCGACAACTCCATCGACCTGGTGGCCATGGCGCTGCAGCTCGGCGCCACCTTCGTCGCCCGCTCGTTCTCCGGCGACAAGGACCAGATGGTGCCGCTGATCAAGGCCGCGATCGAGCACGAAGGCGCCGCCTTCATCGACATCATCTCCCCGTGCGTCGCGTTCAACAATCATCTGGGCTCGACCAAGAGCTTCGACTATGTGCGCGAGCACAACGAGGCGGTGAACCGGCTCGACTTCATCACCGGCCGCGCGCCGATCACGGTCGCCTACGAGCCAGGGTCGGTCGAGGTGGTGGAGCAGCACGACGGCTCGAAGCTCGTGCTCAAGAAGGTCGCCGCCGACTACGACGCCCACGACCGGCTCGGCGCCATGAACTTCCTGCAGCGGCACGCCGCCGTGGGCCAGGTCGTGACCGGCCTGCTCTATGTCGATCCCGAGCCGGAAGACCTGCACCACAACTTCAACACCGTCGACGCGTCGCTCAATTCGCTCGCCGAGGCCGAGCTGTGCCCGGGCTCGGCGACACTTGCGAAAATCAACGCCAGCTTGCGGTAAACGTCGGCGCGCGTCTCGCGCGGGAGCAAGCGCGAGCCTCGGCGCGTCCGCGGCCCAGCCCGACCTATTCCTCCGGCGCCTCGACGATGGGGTCGTAGCGGTCGGCGTCGAAGCCGATGAGATTCCACGACTGGCGCATGTGCGGCGGCAGCGGCGCAGTGATGTCGATCGTTCCGCCGCGCGGATGCGGCACGACGATGCGCCGCGCCAAGAGATGCAGGCGGTTCTGCATGCCGCCGGGCAGCTGCCAGTTCTCCTTCGAAAAATATTTCGCATCGCCCACGATGGGATGGCCGATATGCGCCATGTGCGCGCGCAATTGATGGGTGCGGCCGGTTACCGGCTTGAGCGACAGCCAAGCCAGTTGGCGCGCGGCGGTGTCGATCACGGCGTAATAGGTCACCGCGTGGCTCGCCCCCTCTTCGCCGTGGCGCGCGACGCGCATGAACGACTCGTCCTCCCGCTCCTCCTTGGCGAGGAACGTGGAGATGCGGCCCTGGCGCGGCTTGGGCACGCCCGCGACCAGCGCCCAGTAGATTTTGCGCGCCGCCCGCGAGCGGAAGGTCTTGGCCAGCGCCGAGGCCGCAAACCGCGTCTTCGCCACCAGGAGGCAGCCGGCGGTGTCCTTGTCGAGGCGGTGCACGAGGCGCGGGCGCTGGCCCTGCGCATTCCGCAGCGTCTCGAGCATACCGTCGAGATGACGCGTGGTGCCCGAGCCGCCCTGGACTGCCAGCCCCATGGGCTTGTTGAGCACCAGCACGTCGGCGTCTTCGAAAAGTATGATCGATTTGAGGAAGTCGCGGGTCTGATCGCGGACCTTGGCGTCGGCTGCCGGCGGACGCGGCTGATCCAATCGCAACGGCGGAATGCGCACCGCCTGCCCGGCCTCGAGCCGCTGCTTGGGTTGCGCGCGCTTGCCGTTCACGCGCAATTCGCCCTTTCGAATGATGCGCTGGATGTGGGAGAAGGCGAGCCCCGGAAACCGCGCCTCGACGAAGCGATCGACGCGCATGCCGGCTTCGTCCGCCGTGACTTTGGCGGTCTGTACGCCGGTCGAGGCCGCTGCCGGTTCGGCGGCGGCCGGGCGGCCGCGCCGGTGCGTGGCGGGGGCGTTCACCATGACAACATGCGCTTGCTGAAAAAAATCACGGCCGCATCGTTGGACGATTTGAATTCCGGCAACGTTTGGAGGGCGCTCTTCTAACCTGCACGATTCGGCGGATTATTTCGCTCCCTTCGCAGCTTCTCCCAGTATTCCAGCCGCTTTCTGATCTCCCGCTCGAAACCGCGCTCGGGCGGATCGTAGAATTTCTGGCGCTCGAGCTGTTCGGGGAAATAGTCCTGACCGGAAAAAGCCTCGGGCGCGTCGTGGTCGTAGTCGTAGCCTTCGCCGTAACCTTGCGCCTGCATCAGCTTGGTCGGTGCGTTGAGGATGTGCTTCGGCGGCACCAGCGAGCCCGCCTCTCGGGCGGTGCGCATGGCCGCGCCATAGGCGGCATAGGCCGCGTTCGACTTCGGCGCGGTCGCGACGTAGATCACCGCCTGCGCGATCGCCAATTCGCCTTCGGGCGAGCCCAGAAAGTCGTAGGCGTCCTTGGCCGCGTTGGCGACCATCAGCGCCTGCGGGTCGGCGAGCCCGATATCCTCGATGGCCATGCGCACGACGCGGCGCGCGATGTAGAGCGGGTCCTCACCCGCGTCCAACATGCGGCAGAGATAGTAAAGCGCGGCATCCGGGTCGGAGCCGCGCACCGATTTGTGCAAGGCGCTGATCAGATTGTAATGGCTGTCCTGCTGCTTGTCGTAGATCGGCGCGCGGCGCTGCACCACCTCCTGCAATTTCGCCGCGTCGAATGTCTCGTCTTTGCGCGCCGCCCGCCACACCTCTTCGGCCAACGTGAGCGCCGCGCGGCCGTCGCCGTCGGCCATGCGGATGAGGGATTGGCGCGCCTCGGCATCGAGGGGAAGTTTCTTGCCTTCGATTGCCTCGGCGCGGGCGATGAGCTTCCCGACCGCGTCGGCATCGAGCGGCTTGAACACCAACACGCGCGCGCGCGACAAGAGCGGCGCGATCAGCTCGAAGGACGGATTCTCGGTGGTGGCGCCGACGAGAACGATGGTGCCGTCCTCCATCACCGGCAGGAAGGAATCCTGCTGCGCGCGATTGAAGCGATGGATTTCGTCGACGAAGAGCAGCGTTCCCTGCCCGATCTCGCGGCGCGCCCGCGCCGCGTCGAACACCTTCTTGAGGTCTCCGACGCCGGAGAAAATCGCCGAGATTTGCTCGAAATGCAGGTCGGTCGCGCGCGCCAAGAGCCGCGCGACCGTGGTCTTGCCGGTGCCGGGCGGCCCCCAAAACACGAGCGAGCCCAGCGTTCGCGTATCGAGCAAGCGCGTGAGCGCGCCTTGCGGCCCGAGCAAATGGTCCTGGCCGACGACCTCGCTAAGCTGCGTCGGCCGCAGCTTGTCGGCGAGCGGCCGCGGCGCGTCGCGCTCGAGCCCGGCGGCGGCGAACAGGCTCGCGCCGCTGCGCTTGGCGCGCGGCGTCATCCGCGCAGCTCCACCGACACCTGCTGGCCGCCGCGCACGATGGTGATGCTCCAGCGCCGGCTCTGTTGGCCGGCGACGCGCTCGAGATCGCGCGTTTTTGCGATCTTAGCGTTGTTGACCGAAAGCACGAGGTCGCCGCGCTGGAAGCCCAGGCTCTGCGCGGGCGAGCCGGCGGTGATGTCGACGATCACCACGCCTTGGGTGGAAGGATCGAGCCGCAAATTCTCCGCCAACGCCGGCGACAGGTTGGATACCCTGGCGCCCTGAAACGGCGAGGGCGAGGCGATGACCACCTCCTCGTGCGGGGTGTCGGGCGCGGCTTCGAGCACGACGCTCAGCGCCACCTCTTTGCCGCCACGGATGACACCGAGCCGCGCGCTGCCGCCGATCGCCTTGGTGGCGAAGCGGTAATCGAAGGCGTTGGCGTCCTCGACCGGCTGGGCGTCGATGGCGATGATCAGGTCGCTGGTCTTGAGGCCGGCCCGCGCGGCGGGGCTCATCGGCGTCACACTCGCGACTAACGCGCCAGACGGGCGCTTGAGCCCGAGACCCTCGGCGATCTCGGGCGTTACCGCCTGCAGCCTCGCGCCGAGCCATGGGCGCTTGACGATGGAGCCGCCGCTCTTCGCCGAAGCCACCACCACCTTCACCATGTTGGCCGGGATGGCGAAACCGATGCCCTGCGAGCCGCCCGTGCGCGAGAAGATCGCGGTGTTGATGCCGACCAGGCGTCCGCCGAGATCGACCAGCGCGCCGCCAGAATTGCCCGGGTTGATGGCGGCATCGGTCTGGATGAAGAACTGGTAGTCGGTGATGCCGACCTCGGTGCGCGCCAGCGCCGAGACGATGCCGTGGGTCACGGTCTGCCCGACGGCGAAGGGATTGCCGATGGCGAGCACCACGTCGCCGACCTCGAGCGCGTCGGAATCGGCGAATTCGAGCGCCGGAAAACGTTCGTTCTGCGCCTTGATGCGCAGCACCGCGAGATCCGAGCGCGAATCCTTGAGCACCAGCTCGGCTTCGAATTCGCGCTTGTCCGCAAGCGATACCTTGACCTGATCCGCTCCCTCGATGACGTGGTTGTTGGTGACCACGAGGCCCTCGGCGTCGACGAGGACGCCCGAGCCAAGCGAACGCTGGACCTGGTCGCCCGATCCGCCGGGCGCGCCCGGCCCTCCGAAAAAACGGCGGAAGATCGGATCGTCGAACAGGGGATTGCGGACGGCGACCGTCTTGGCGGCATAGACGTTGACCACGGCCGGCGTCGCGCGCCGCACGACCGGCGCGTAGGACAGCCGCAACTCGTTCGCGGAGGACGGGACGCGGCGCTCCGGGGTGCGCTCCTGGGCGCCGGCGCCGAGTGGCGCCGCCGCGATGACGAGGAGGGCGGCGGTCGCGAGCCACCTCGAGGGCAAAGACATGCTCAATTGCGAAGACATGGGTGAAGACATGGGCCAATCCAGATTCGAGCGAGGCCAGATATAAGCCCACGGTCGCGGCAAATGAAGGGCGCGGCCAATGAAGGGGGTGGCAAGGCCGCCGCGCCTATGGAACAAGCCCTCGGATGACGCCTAAACTGGTCTGGTCCCGTCCCTCCCCTTCCCTCCCGAGGCCCTCGTGCAGCGTCCCCATGCCGAATCGACCGCCGGCTCGTCGCATGCCGCCGCCGCGGTGATGATCTACGCCGCCGCCTTCGTCACCGGCGCGATCGTGATGAGCTTCGAAATGCTGGGGTCGCGCTACCTCAACCCGTATTTCGGCAGCGGCATCTATACCTGGGCGGCGCTGATCTCGACGGTGCTGATTGCCCTCACCGCCGGCTATTTTCTCGGCGGTACGCTCGCCGACCGCACCGCCTCGCTCGCGGTGCTAGCCCTCACCGTCATCGTCGGATCGCTCTATCTCCTGGCGCTGCCGAGCTTCGCCCAAGCCATTCTCGAATTCGTGCTCGCCGGCGTCGACGACATTCGCGCCGGCAGCCTGATCGCCGCGCTCGCCCTCATGTTCTTCCCGGTGACCTTTCTCGGCATGTATTCGCCCTTCGCCATCCGGCTGCTCTTGCGCTCGGCGCAGCGCTCCGGCCGGGTATCGGGCGCCGTCTACGGCATCTCGACCGCGGGCGCGATCGTCGGCACGCTGGGCACCACCTTCTTCCTCATTCCGACGATCGGCTCGCGCGCAATCACGCTCACGCTCGGCGCGCTCGGATTGGCCGCGGGTTTGGCGCTGCTGGCGCTGGCCCGCCTGCACCGCCCCGCCGGCAGCGTCCTCGTGGTCGTTGCGCTTGCCGTGTCCACGGCGCCTGCCGGCCGCGCCGACAATCTGATCGACGAGGCCGTTCGCGCGAGCATGCTCGAGCGCGCCGACGGCCGGCTCGCCCACATCGAAACGGCCTACAACGACGTCTTCATCACCAAGCGCCGGCACCAGCTCGTGATGTCGTTCCAGCTCAAGGGCTGGGACTACACCGAATCGGTGAGCAACCTTCTCGACCCGGACGACCTGCCGCTGCGCTACGCGCAGGTGATGACGATCGCGGCCATCTATCCCGAGACGGCGCGGAAAATCCTGATGCTCGGGCTCGGCGGCGGCTCGATCTCCACGTATCTCGGGCGCTTCATGCCGGAGGCTGCGATCACCACGGTGGAGATCGACCCCGGCGTCATCACCGCCGCCAAGACCTATTTCGGCCTGCGCGAGACCGAGCGCATGCGCTACCACGCCGGCGATGGACGGGTGTTCCTCAGCCGCAACGACGAACTCTACGATTTGATCCTGCTCGACGCCTATCGCGGCGGCTACGTGCCGTTTCATCTGCTCACGCGGGAATTCTACACGCTGGTCAAGCAGCGCCTCACCCCCGGGGGTGCCGCGGCGTTCAACGTCCATGACGGCAGTAAGCTTTATGCCTCGACCGTAAAGACGCTGGGCGAGGTCTTTGCGGCGCTCGATCTCTATCCGAGCGGGGTCGGCGAAGTGATCGCGGTCGCCAGCGCTTCGCCGCTCGACTCGCGCACGCTCGAACGCAGGGCCGCGACGCTGCAGGAGCGCCACGGCTTTCGCTTTCCGTTACCGCAGATTTTGCGGCGGCGGCTGGAGCAGCCGCGCTTGCAGGCAGCGAACGGCGACGTCATCACCGATGATTTCGCGCCGGCCGATGTCTACGACGTGATCGGCAAGGATGCGCGCCGAAGGAAGTAGACGCGCAACCCTCTCGTTCGGTCACCTTGCTTGCATCGTCACGCCGGCGCCGGCGCTTCGGTCTCGGCTTCGGCCTGCGCTTGCACCGGCCCCGAGTCCTGCCCCTTCGCCTCCACGTCGCGATCGACGAATTCGATGACCGCGACGGGAGCGGAATCGCCGTAGCGGAAGCCAGCCTTGAGCACGCGGGTATAGCCGCCGTTGCGGTCCTTGTAGCGGGGACCGAGCACCTCGAACAGCTTCTTGACCATGGCGATGTCGCGCATCTGCGCGATCGCCTGGCGGCGCGCGTGCAGGTCGCCACGCTTTCCGAGCGTGACCAGTTTCTCGATGATCGGCCGCAAGTCCTTCGCCTTCGGCAAAGTAGTCACGATCTGCTCGTGCTTGATCAGCGCTGCCGCCATGTTGGCGAACATGGCGCGGCGATGCTCGCTGGTGCGATTGAGCTTGCGATGGGCGTTAGCGTGACGCATGCGCGTACTCCGCACAAGGCACAGCGATCGCGATCAATAATCGGGTGACGTTCCGATCACTGACTCCTGACCGCTGATCCCTGCTCAATAATGATCCTCGAAGCGCTTGGCCAGCTCATCGATATTGTCGGGCGGCCAACCCGGCACTTCCATGCCGAGATGAAGCCCCATCTGAGCCAGCACCTCCTTGATCTCGTTGAGCGACTTGCGCCCGAAGTTCGGCGTGCGCAGCATCTCGGCCTCGGTCTTCTGCACGAGGTCGCCGATATAGACGATATTGTCGTTCTTGAGACAGTTGGCCGAACGCACCGAAAGCTCGAGCTCGTCCACCTTCTTGAGGAAGGCCGGATTGAAGGCGAGGTCGGGAATGGCCTCGGCCACAACCTCCTTGCGCGGCTCCTCGAAGTTGACGAAGACGTTGAGCTGGTCCTGCAGGATGCGCGCGGCGTAAGCGACCGCGTCGTCCGGACTGACCGCACCATTGGTCTCGATCTGCATCGTCAACTTGTCGTAATCGAGAATCTGGCCTTCGCGGGTATTCTCGACTTTGTAGGAGACCTTGCGCACCGGCGAATAGAGGCTGTCGACCGGGATCAGGCCGATCGGCGCGTCCTCGGGACGGTTGCGCTCGGTGGGGACATAGCCCTTCCCGGTATTGACCGTGAACTCCATGCGGATCTCGGCGCCCTCGTCCAGCGTACACAGCACGAGATCGGGGTTGAGCACGACGATGTCGCCCACGGTCTGAATATCGCCGGCGGTGACCGTGCCCGGTCCTTGCTTCTTCACCACCATGCGCTTGGGTCCGTCGCCCTGCATCTTGATGGCGATGTCCTTGATGTTGAGCACGATGTCGGTCACGTCCTCGCGCACGCCTGGAATCGAGGAGAACTCGTGCAACACCCCGTCGATATGAACCGACTGCACCGCCGCACCTTGCAGCGACGACAGCAAGATGCGTCGCAGCGCATTGCCCAGCGTCACGCCGAAGCCGCGCTCGAGCGGCTCGGCGACCACGGTGGCTTCGCGCTTGGGATCGGCGCCTGCCGCCACCTGGAGCTTGTTCGGTCGGATCAGTTCCTGCCAGTTCTTCTGGATCGTCACGTTGGCACCCATGCCTTTGTGCGGCGCGGCGGCGGGCCGCGCCCCCCACTCCGCCCCGGGGGAATTTCCTGCAGCGGCGGACTCCTCTGGAGTCCGCCCAATGAGAACATCGTCTGTCATACTCGGCGCCTCTTGCGTGGACGGCAGCCGTTGTGTGGTATCGGCGTCACGTCGCGGATGGAGGTGATGGTGAAGCCGGCCGACTGCAGCGAGCGCAACGCCGATTCACGGCCGGAGCCCGGGCCCGCGACCTCGACTTCGAGGGTGCGCATGCCGTGCTCCTGGGCCTTCTTGGCGGCGTCCTCGGCCGCCACCTGCGCTGCGTAGGGCGTCGATTTTCTCGAGCCCTTGAAGCCCATGGTGCCGGCAGACGACCAGGCGATGGTATTTCCTTGCGCGTCCGTAATGGTGATCATGGTGTTATTGAAGCTCGCGTTCACATGCGCGACTCCGGAAGCGATATTCTTGCGCTCGCGTTTGCGAACGCGGGTGGCTTCTTTGCCCATTCTTCATCCTCTCGCAGCTCGGCCGGGCCGATGACTGGTGCTGTGACCACGCAACAGACTACGTCAACTCAAGGTGCGCGCTTCTTGCCGGCGATCGGCTTTGCCGGCCCCTTGCGGGTGCGGGCATTGGTGTGGGTGCGCTGGCCGCGGACGGGTAGTCCGCGACGATGCCTCAACCCACGGTAGCAGCCGAGATCCATCAGCCGCTTGATGTTCATGGCCACCTCGCGCCGAAGGTCGCCCTCGACGATGTAGTCGCGGTCGATGACCTCGCGGATCTGCAGCACCTCCTGGTCGGTCAGCTGCGACACCCGGCGGGCATCCGGGATTCCGACTTTCGTCATGATTTCATTGGCCTTTTTAGGCCCGATCCCGTGGATGTATTGCAGTGCAATAACGACGCGTTTGTTGGTCGGTATGTTGACGCCGGCGATGCGGGCCACAGCTAGTCACTCCTATTGCAGGCGCAAGCGCAGCGGCCGGCGCTCCTCACGAGGGCGGTTCGCAAACGATAACGCGACACCCTCCCCGTTCCCCAGGGCCCGGTATCGTTCGACCTCTCAACTTGGATGCGGGTTATTAATGGATTCAACGGCGTTTCGTCAACCTCCGGCGGGAAGGGCTTTTGCGCGCAGGCGCCTTGCGGCCGGCGCGCTTGCGCCCGCCCGATTTGGCGGTGTTGGCCTTCGTTTTCAACGGTTTGCGGGCCGCGTTTTTGACCCCAGCGGTACTCGTTCCCCGACCGCTGTGCTTGCCGTCCTTGCCCGCGGCGGTCTTGGCTCGTTTCTCCGGCGCCCTCGCCGGCGGCTTCTTGACGGCCGCACCGCGAAGCACCCGATCGATGGCGCTTCCCACCTGCGGGATCGGCGCCATGCCGTCGACCGAGCGCAACACGCTCTGAAGCTGGTAATAGGTGGCGAGCGGCGCG
>WNFD01000059.1_pt1 | contig 96051 bp, 84 predicted proteins | sample 5400491 | NCBI WGS metagenome assembly WNFD01 (sample SAMN13153343, study PRJNA577476) | soil metagenome | isolation source: 120 cm saprolite under Douglas fir tree site 2 hole 2 replicate 2 | place: USA:California | collected 2015-04-18 | reverse complement strand
CGCGCAGCACGCGCAGGTGCTTGGACACCATCGGCTGCGGCATGCCAAGCTGCCGCTCGATCTCTCCCACCGACTGTTGTGACGAGACCAGCAGGCTCAGGATCGCGCGGCGGTTCGGCTCGGCAATGATTTCGAACACCGATTCCATGTGCTCTGTGTATACTCCACGGAGCATATACGTGTCAAGGTATATTTAAGTGGGAAGGCCCAGGCAACGGTTTTAGTCGGCGTGCGCTGGTGTGGAAGTGCCGTTGAACGCCGGAGACGTGATTCGCACGCTGAATGGCCAGCCCATGACTACCCTGGAGCGTCTGCGTAGTGCGCTCAAGGCTCTGCCGCCAGGAGCGCCGGTCGCTCTGCAGATCCAGCGCGACCAAAAGCTGTTGTTTATTTCCTTCACCCTCGATTAGTGGCAAGACTCTTTTGGAACAGCAAACCGGAAGCTTTTCACTCTTGCACTCTTTCACTCTTTGACTCTTTGACTCTTTCGCTTTTGCGCTCAATGAGAACGCAGAATCCAAATCAAAACGCCAATCGGAATCCCCGCCGCAGCAATAATGGTGAATAAGATGATTGTGAGGAACATCCAATCCCGCCCGGTGTTGGCGCCGGGCTGCTCCTTGTCCCGGATCAGCAGGCGGTAGTTACGTCGATTCGCCTTCCAAAAGATGTGGAAGACGTCGCCTGCTACCGGTATTGCACCCAGCGTGGTTTCCAGAAGTACGTTAGCAATCATGCGAACAAGAGTGATCGCTTGCACGCCGCGGCGCCAGGCCGCGAACACAATTAAAAAAGATGCGATGCCCGCCAGGGCATCTCCGATCCCGGGTACCCAGCCAATCAAGGCGTCAAGCCCAAATCGAATCTGGGTTCCAGGGATTCGAAACATATCGTCCAGCAGGGCGGCAATATAATCGAGGTGTTCGTTTGACGCGAGTTGGCGAGGCATTGGGCCAATTCCCTTATGGAATTGTAGCTGACGGAAGCCAACTGATCTCGGCGAGGCTTGCTCTTGTGGCAAATTCGTTGTGCCTAGGGCAGGAGGAGCGTACGATGCGCGAGACAGAGGTCCAAATCGGAAATTCCGGGTTAATTGCCAAACCCTGGCTCACACTCGACGATGTTCTGAAGGCAAACGAGGGAGGAAAAAGTATGTTTCACTTAATCTGGTATGTTCTTATTGGGCTAATCGCGGGCTTTATCGCGAAATCGGTGATGCACGTCCACATGACGATCTTCTGGACGACCGTGCTCGGCGTCATCGGATCGATCCTCGGCGGCGCCGTTACCCACATGTTTTCGCGCCCGACAAACGAACGATATCATCCCGCCGGCCTCATTTTTTCCACACTGGGCGCGATCCTGGTTCTCTACATTTGCTATAAGCTGAATATTCATTTTCCCCAGATCTAACCTCGCATTCCGATAGGACGGTCACGTCTCGGGCTGCTTGGAACGCTGCCGCCTTGCATAAAATCCGCCGGGTGCCCCATCCTTGCGCTTTTGTTTCTTGCAATGGTGGGGACTTTTCTTCCCCATTTTCCAATTTCAATTTTCCAATTTCCGCATGTATGCTGGCGCCGCTTCAGTGACTAAGGATGGCCGCTCAATGCTGCGCAAATTCACCGCTCTCATTTCCTTTTGCTTGCTGCTAATGACGCTTGGTTGCGAGAGCGCGAAGAGGAGTATGCCTGTGCAAAGGGCGCTTATGATGGCCTCGCCGCGTGAATTGGCACAGCGCTTCATCGCCGTGAAGCACAAGCTCGAGATTGTTGCACCGGAGTCGGAAGTTCCGAAAGCCTGGGAGTCCACGATCAATTTCTGCGGCACCCTTCAATGCGTGGTCGTGTCTTCCAGTATCACCACGAAGACGCGCGACTCGGCCGCGTCCGGAAGCATGGTCTTGCGCGTCATCCCCGAAGATTTGAAGAAACTCTTCGATCACGTCCAGAAACTGGGCAACATCGTTCAGCACACCACGGAGAGCGAAGACAAGACCGCTGTTGTGATCGATACCGACGCGAAGATTAAGAACCTCACCAGCTTCCGGGACAGTTTGCGGACGATGCTGGCACGGCCTTCGGTGACCGTGAAGGATTTTGTGGAGATCCAGAAGCAGCTTACCGACGTCCAGTCGGAGTTGGATAGTGAGACCGCCCAACGCAAAATCCTGGCCAACGAAACAGAAAAAGTTGCCGTTGAGATCACTTTCGCTGCGGAGCGAACTTCCGGGCGTGGCGGGGTCTTTGCGCCGATTTGGGAGGCCTTGCGCGAGTCCGGCTCAGACATGGCAGTCAGCGTCGCCTGGCTGATCTCCGCAATTGTTACCGTGATTCCCTGGCTAGTCTTGCTAGTTCCGTTGTGCTGGTTGGTGGCACGGTTTTGGGGCAAGCTTCGCCGGAAGACAACCGGATCGGCAACTTAAATAGCACACCTGCCGGCAGAGTTGGTCGAGAAAGACCCCACGCCCAAGAACGAGACAGAGCGTCCGCGCCACCACTCATCCAGGAATTTACCTTTCTACCTTTTACAAAATACTCGTACGATAACAAGCTATAGTGCCACTCAAGGAATCTCTTGTCGGTAACGGGTATTTCCCAAAAGAGGTGCCTCCAGCTTTCTCTACCACCAGTCTTGCTGCGGCGCTCAACAAAATTCCTTCGGATTTGCTAGACAAAAGGCCTTTTAACTCGAAGTGTGCCTACCATTCAATCCCTCGCCTAATACATGTGAGAAGACTCCTGGGAATTCCCAATCCGCGGCATCAAATTAAGTTGATTAGTGTCCTCTCCGACCACTGGCGTGAAATAGAGGCGCACATGGCGACGTCGCAACTCTCGAGGAGTCGACTAGAGCAGGACAGCAGCTCAGTGCGAGCGCTGAAGAGAATCAGGGATTTCGACGAACTTGGAAAGGACATGGTCTGCTTTCCTCTCCCGGTTCAAGATACGTTTTGAAGGCTGATATCTCGCGCTTTTACCACACGCTGTACACTCACAGCATTCCTTGGGCGCTCCACACGAAGGAGGTCGCAAAGGCTAAGAAGAAGGATACATCGCTCTTTGGCAATCTGATCGATTCTGCTGCACGGGCTACTCAAGATTTGCAAACGCTCGGAATTCCGGTTGGCCCGGACACATCCGATCTGATCGCCGAAATTCTAGGGGTAGCTCTTGACGTGCGGATGCAGGACGCGTTCCCTAACCAAAAGGGTTTCCGCTATGTCGACGACTACTCCTTGTACTTCACGGAACGACAAGAAGCAGAGGCCGCGCTGACAGCTCTGCACGCTGTTTCAACTCACTTTGGCTTGGAGATCAATCCGAACAAGACAGATATTCTCGCGATGCCAGAAGCAATGGAGCCTTCCTGGAAAGTGCAGCTGCGCTCGCTTCAGATACGAAATACAGAACCTTGGGAAGCGAGAGATCTGGTGAGCTACTTCAGCGCAGCTTACGAGAGCGCCGCAAAGCACCCACACAATCAGGTTTTGAAATTTGCGGTCAAACAAACCATGGGTTATGAAATTACGCCGGCAAGATGGCCCTTGTACGAAGCCTTTCTTCTAACTAGCTTGGTCAATGAGCCTGCGCTTGCTCCGAATCTTGCGACACTACTCAGAAGGTACGAGGAGAAGGGCTATGTAATTGACCGCAATAAGTTGGGGGATTCATTGGCTGAAGTTGCGCGTCACCATGCACGATTGCGACAGGGATTTGAGTTAGCGTGGGCTCTATGGATGTGCAAGCTCTTTACAATTGCACTGCCACCCGAAGTATTCAAAGAAATCTCCGCCGTCGAGGATTCCTTCGTTGCGCTATTGTTTCTTGATCTAGACGTCAGTGGCTTGGCGGATGGCCTCGATACTTCCGCGTGGAAGAAGTTCATGACGGCGCAGAGCCTTTACGACGAGAACTGGTTGCTTGCTTACGAAGCATTGATGAAGGGCTGGCTACCGTCATTGGATGGTAGCGACGATGTTGGTAGCGACGAGTTTTTTGGGACTCTAAGAACGAACGGAGTGGAATTCTACGATCTCGCAGTGAGTACCCCCACTTCCGCGGCGTACTGGGCTTCAGTCTATTGAGGCGATAGGGGAGGCGCCCCTCGATCCGTTAGAACGGCGGGTGGCACAAACACACACCGCTTGGACGAGTTCGGGTGCCGTACCCTTCGGTCTTAGAGGCACGGTTTTTGACCTTCCTGCAGATTTCCAAAACTTTTTCAAGGCCCAATCCTCCTGCAAACCCTTCCCATTGCCCCACTTACGTCCCACTGTGTCCCCGTTACCACATCTCATTCGAATCACTAAGTAGTTAGCAGTTGACATTCGGTACATTCCGTGCTACCCTGTCGTATGAACTCGGCTTTACAATCTGGTTCCCTCCCTTACGGTTCACCAGCCGCTGGCCTGCCCCAGCCCGGTCGGGGTCACGGGCCACAAACTCCTTTATTTGCCACTCTTACAAGTCGCCCGCAACCCACTGAAAATCCAAATACTTTAAGTCCTTTCCTTGCCACTCATACAGACTCCCCCTTCCCTAACTCCTTTATTTGCCACTCATACGAAAACAACCGGGGTGTGTACCAACTCTTCCCAAAATGGAACACTCCGCCTCTGGCGGAAAGGGGCTCCCTGGCTCTGCTTTCTGCCTTCTGCATTCTGCCTTCAACCCTCCCCCCTTGCTACAATCCTTCCGTGTCTTCTCCCGATTCCGCTACGCATCGCGAACTTCTCGCCACCGCCACCGATTCCGGCTCGCGTCTCGACCGCTTCATCGCCTCCCAATGCCCCGAGCTCAGCCGAACTCGCGTCCAGGAATTGATCGTGTCCGGCCTCGTCCAAATCAATGGCCACGCCGCCAAGAAAGGCGCGCTCCATCTTCACGGCGGCGAAAAAATCACTCTCGAAATCATCGAGCGCCCGCCCATCCGCGCCGAAGCCGAATCGATCCCTCTCGATGTCCTCTACGAAGACGACGACGTCATCGCCATCAACAAGCCCGCCGGCATGACCGTGCACGCCGGTGCCGGCGCAGTCTCCGGCACGCTCGTCAACGCACTCCTCGGCCGCGGCCAGTCTCTCTCGCAGTCCGCCGATCCACTGCGTCCAGGCATCGTGCATCGCTTGGACAAGGAAACTTCCGGCGTGATTCTCGTCGCCAAAAACGACGCCGCCCACGCGAGACTTGGCGAAGCTTTTCGCCAGCGAAAAGTGAAAAAAATCTACATCGCACTCGTGCAGGGCCTGCTCAAGGAAAAAACCGGCCGCATCGAGCTGGCCATCGGCCGCGACCCCATTCATCGCACGCGCATGGCTGTCGAGCGCAAGGCCTGGCACGGCGCCGCCATGACCAATCCCCGCGCCGCACGCACCGATTGGCGTTCCCTCGCCGCCATCGCCAACACCACGCTCGTCGAAGTCCAACTCCACACCGGCCGCACGCATCAGATTCGTGTGCACTTTTCCGCGCTCAAACATCCCGTCGTCGGCGACACCCTCTACGGCGCTGCTGGCCAATTGCGTGTCGAGAAAACGGAGTTGCCCCCGCTCGGCCGCAATTTTCTCCATGCCGCCAAACTCGGCTTTGCGCAGCCCCGCACCGGCGAATGGATCGAAGTGCGAGCCCCGTTCCCCAGCGAGCTTCACGATTTCTTGAAAAAACTTTCTGCCGCCTCCGGCGAGCCGCCAACCCGAATTGACGCTGCGCTCGCGGGATACCTATAATCAATGCACATGCGACGCCTACTCATTTCGATTTTTCTGAGCGTGATCTTGCTGCTCGCTCCGCTCACGGACCGTGCTCAGCAAGCCCCGGCCGCTCCCCAGCCGCAATCCACTCCTCCGGCACAGTCCCCGGCCCCGAGTCAGGAACCTGCCCAGCAAAGCGGTCAAAAGATCGGCGTCCGCGTCAATCTCGTCGACGTCCTCTTCACCGTCCTCGATCGCCGCAACAAGCTCGTCCCCGCGTTGGAAAAAACCGACTTCAAAATTTTCGACGACAAGCTTCCCCAGGAAATCCGTTATTTCAGCAAACAGTCCGATCTCCCCCTCCGCATCGGCATCTTGCTGGACACTTCCAACAGCATCCGCGACCGCATCAAATTCGAGCAGGACGCCTCTATCAATTTTCTTTTCACCGTCCTCCGCCGCAACAAAGACGAAGCTTTCGCCATGACTTTTGACGACGAGCCGCAAATCATCCAGCCCTTCACCGGCGATGCGGGAGCGCTTCGTGACCAGATCACCAAGACGCGCGCCGGCGGCGGCACTGCGATTTACGACGCCATCTACGAAGCCTGCGTCAAGGAATTGAGCCACCCGCCGCGGCCTCCCGGCGACCAGCCCGACGTGGTCCGCCGCGTCATGGTTCTGATCAGCGACGGCGAGGATAATCTCTCGAACCACACGCGCACGGAAGCCATCGAAATGGCTCAGCGCACCAGCGTCGTCATCTACACCATCAGCACCAGCATCCAGTGGATTTCCCTGACGCAGAATAATGAGCCGGCCAAATCCGGCGACCGCAAGTATCATCTAACCGATGGCGACAAAATTCTTCAGGAACTCGCTGAAGAAACCGGCGGCCGCTCCTTCTTCCCCTATCACGTCGATGATCTGGATCAATCGTTCCAGGACATCGGCGACGAGCTCCGCAATCAATATTCGATCGCCTATCTTCCGAACAACTATGTTCTCGACGGCCGCTACCACAAGATCCGCATCGAAGTCCCAGAACACAAGGGCTATCAGGTGCGCGCCCGCCGCGGCTACTTCGCCAGCGCCAACACAAACACGCCCGCCGCAACCAGTCCCTCCGGCGGCGTCAAGTAATTTGTGCTTTGACTTTTCTTGACCGGTTTGGTTCGCAAGCCGAAAGCTTACACTCGATGAACGGCGGGCGAGGGCGGGGCTAGTAGAGAACTTCCTTTTCGCTTTTTTCGGCGATGAGGGTTTGGAACGTGGCGACGATTTTATCGCGGCGGGCCATCACGCCTTTCACCTCATCCTTGTTCAGATAGTTTTTGGTTTTTTCCGCCAGTTCATCAGCCTTGAGGGCTTTCAGTTTTTCGAAGAGCTGACGGTCGCATTTCACCAGATTTTTCGGGACGCGCAGGTCCTTGTTCGTGCGGAAGGCGCGGCTGAAGTCGACGCGCCAGACAGTCCAATCTTCGCCAATTTGAACGTTGGTGAGGTTGGGATCGGTATCGTAGACCAGCTCGTCGAAAACGCGGATGCGGTACATCTGCTTGTTCCACTTATCGGGATCGGGAGGTTCGATCTTCTTTTCGACGCGCTCGACATCGTCCATCTTGGCGGGGAGATACCAGCTGAGCGAACCGGTCTTGCCTTGCCACTTGCGTTCGACATAAACCGGCAGCATGTTGTCGAGGCCCAGGAGTTCGGCAAGCCGATAGGCCGCGATGTTGTACTTGTAGGAGTCGACAAAATTGAGTTCGACCTTCCCGTTCGCGAACTTCATCTCGGTCTTGTGCTCGTCGATCGTCTGGAAAGATGCGTCGTGGGTGATAGTGCCGTTGCTGAGGGTGAGGTGCCAGGGATGCGTGACGCCCTTGCTCGAGGGTTTGCTCTTGATGATTTCAGCGGTCAGAAGAAACTGCTTGATCTGTTCTTTGGTAAGCGGGGTATCGTCGGCCGCATGCGCAGCCAACGGAATAATTACGCAAGCCAGAAGAACGACGAGAAATCTCGCCAAGGGCTTGGGCAATTCCTGCATGGGGTGTCCTCCGGAAATTGCCCCATACTGTACCCCCCGGCCACGCGGGGAGACAACACCAATCGCTGCGGCGGCCACAGAAGTTATCGTTTTTGGGCAGATTCTTCTTTACACTTCCCCATCGCCGCATTATCCTCTCCCCGCGTGTTCGTTCCCTTTGTAGGGCGGTCGAGACCCAGGTGTTATTCCAACATGGAGGATGCAATGAAGGTTTTCCCAACTTTACTTTCGCTAGCACTTGCAGGAGCGTTATTTGCTGCAATGCCTGCGGGCGCCAATCAGGCCGCGGCCGAAGATAAAAAAGCACCGGCTGCGAAAAAAGAGACGAAATGGCAAGGCCACGTCGTCAGAATTAATAAAGACGAGTCGCAGATGGACATCCGCGACGCCAAAACCACCATGGCCGGGCATTTGAAGAAGGTCGCCTATGACAGCTCGACGGAATGGACGAAGCTTGGAAAGCCCGGGAAACAAGACGACGTTAAGGAAGAATCGTTTGTGATTGTTCTGGGCCAGGTAGACGATAAGGGCGTGCTGCACGCGAAGCGCATAGACCTTCGGCTGCCGCGATAACTTTTTCGAGATGTGATGCGCGGGTTCCAGCCGCGGCGCCTATGCGTTAGCCTTCCGCGCGCATCGGCGGCGGAGCGTGAGAGATTTGCTCGAGGCCGCGAAGGGTTAAGACTTCGCGGCGAGGGCTTCCAGGCGGAGTTTCGCGGCGCGCGCCGTTTCGCGCAGCAGCGGGTCTGATTCGTTCAGGCATCCATCTAATTGACCTTCCAAAGATTTTATCCCCAGAGCTCCGATGGCGTAGGCTCCGCACGACTTCAACCATGGATCGTCGCTAGCAACGAGTTCTGCTACGGCCTGTTCCTGGCTTTCGATTTTGGCGCGCACCAGCCGTTGTGCGATCTGGGCTCGTTCTGCCACGGTGATCTTGCTATCCAACAAAGGAACGAGCATATCTCGCAATTGCGATTTCAAGACGTTATCGAGGAATTCCAAGGCATTGTCGTGTACGGCGACGCTCGTGGACTGCAGACCTACATAGGCACTGTGCAAATCGAGCCGGGGATGCAGGAGGTTCAGCAGACGAAAGATGCGCTCCAGTTCCTGTTGCATAGCCTCCTTCAGCGCTCGCGCGAGAGGATCGACGCCGTCTGTCGTCGCGCCGATGGTGGCCAAAATCTGGTAGGACCGGTAGTGCCCCAGAATCTCGGCCGCCAATACGGTCTCCAGCATCTGAGCGTCCAGCACGATCTGGGGATTCAGCCGGCAAAGTTTGTTGAGAGCGGCAATGGTCCGAAAGCGCAAAGTGGTATCGCCCTGCAGGAGGTTGTCAAGCAGTACGCTTGCGGCGGCTGACGTTCCGAGAGCTACCAGTACGCTGGGAATTTCTCTGCGTGCTTGGATGGGAACGGCAGAATCACAGAGGTGGTCGCGTAACCCTCCTACAATGGAGTCCCCGAATCTGCCCAGTGCCTGCGCGGCCGCAGGGGCTAGTCGATGGTCTGCGAGCCGGTCTAATAGCTCGGGGACCAGCCGGCGCTTGCGCAGCATTCCCACTGAATGGATGGCCTCGCACACCACGTGAGTGTCGGAATCGACAAGAAGTTTGGAGAGCAAAGGATCGAAACAGTCCGGCAACTCGCCGAGCAGCCGGGCGGCTTCCACTCGGTTACGCAGGCCTTCTTCTCCTGCTTCGTTGACCATCGAGTCCAGGATATTCCGCGCGGCTTCCAAGTTCTGAGCCTCCCCGGGCTGCGCCAGAAAGGCGACGACAGCCGACCGGACCGAGAAGTCGGGGAAATCGCCAAGTTGCTCTATGACCGTCAGAGGATCGATATGTCCATGATGGCTCAAGAAAAGCAGGGCTTCGGTGCGCACACTGAGTTCCGGGTCCCGCAGTAGTTGTTGCATTTCTGGAACGGCGGCTTTGTCGCTCGCCGCGGAGAGAATGGCGATTGCCTTCTGCCGCACTTCCGGTGCGGAATGACTCAGCAAAGCCCGTATCCCCGGATGGGCAGCTCTTTGCTGTTCCATTTCAAAAAGGGACAGCGCGTAAAGAATGTCCTTGGGATCGGATGCGGAAAGATTGGTGGCCAGAAGGTCCGTAGTCGACCGGTCCAGGACCGGTGCGCTAGCCTGCTCCACATCGAGGCGATGCTGGCTAATGCTTTCCCTCAGCGTAGCGACATATTGTCGCCGCGCGACAGAGACTGCCACAAGCCAGCCGCCAGCCAGCACCAGCACGACCCAGCTGATTTGACGCGGGGAGAAGTGCAACAAGGTGGCAAAGATGAGAACGATTAGGCCTGACAGTCCATCACCCAGGCGCCAGATGACGGTATCGATGAACCATTTTACTTGTAACTTCACGCGGGCAGAGATCGGCAGGTAGAGCAACTCGGCTGTAGACCTGTCGACCGAATAGCGCAACACCGTGTCGCTGCCCTTCAGCGCCACTGCGGAAGCCAGCGTGCCAAGAACCAGCAGACCGGCCGAACCCATGAATACAGTAACGGGAAGCACGAATAGCGCCGTGCCAATACCGAATCGGCGCAAAAATCTTGCGGTCAACAGCAACTGAAACAACAGCCCCAGCATGCCCGCGTAAAAATAGAAATCACCAAAAAAAACAGCCATTACGTCTTTCTTTACCAAGAACTGCTTACCAATAGCCAGGAACTGCCAGTCCGTTAATGTAGTTACCAACGACGAAATGCAGATGACCGCCGCGATGGCCCGCAAATAAGGCGAAGCGAACAACAACTGCAAGCTTGCGGACATGTTCCGCGGGGCTTCGGCGGATCCTCCAGCTGTCCGCTGCGCGTCACCCACCAGCATTCGCCCGCTGCGCCAGACCACTATCACCAGGCCGGCACAGATCAAAACGAACAGCGTCATGGCCAGCAGCAGGCTTTCCGTTCCGAACCTTCCGGCCATGGTCTTGGAAAGGAAACCCGCAAAAATCCCTCCCGCAATGCCGCCCGCGCCCACCATCCCAAAAACGCGCTTGGCCTCGCGCGTTGTAAGGACGTAATTCGCCAGCGTCCAGATCTGCGTAGCCCCCAATACGCCGAAAATTTTTACCCAAACGTAAAAGGCTGGAAAAATCCAAATCAGATGGGAGTAGTAATGGGATAACCCCCAAAACACCGCCCAAGTGGCGGAGAAAAATAGCATGCTGCCGACGAGCAGATCGCGGAAAAGAACTCGTCGCGCGATAACCACGTAACCTGCTATGAGCACGGCCACCAGCACAGAAGCGGCAATTTGGGCGTAGGCAAGCTGACTCGCCTGGAAACGCGACAGGAATAATGCAGCCCCCGCCACGCCCCCCATTTTGTAGCTACAGATGACGAGGAACAGGCAAGAGCACAGGAGGACGCCACGCGCCAAATCTCCAGGGCCGACGTTCAGAGCGCGTTCGATCCACCGTTTCATCCGTGGTACCTTCCCTCCATGAGCCTTTCTGTCTTATTGCGGTGCGGCCGCCGCCCCGGAACATATACGGCCGGCGGGTAAGACGGCTAGCTTTTCCGAAACTGTTGTACCATTCCCCACCCCGGGCCCTCCAATTTGAGGCGAAGGCCCAGCGGAATCGAGAAGTACTACCTGCTGGTCCAGATACACAGCGATGAATTTGGCATCGCCGCAGATTTCCAGAGCTGACGGCCTGCCCCCAGGGTAGTAGCTGCTGAGCATGCCGGTGTCGATCAGAAACACTTTGCTGCCAAAGCGAGGCCGGATGCGACCACCCTTCTGCACCGTGTGCCCTACCACAACGTGTGTCGCCTTGTAAGCCTCCAGCACCTTGCTCGCCTGCGGTGCACCCTCTTCGTCGCTCCACTGGTCGTAACCGCGAAACCATAGCGGGCCGTCAACCCGCACACTGAGCCAATCTTGATGCTTCAAAAATTCCAGTATTTTGGCGTGGCGTTCATTGGTGGCGGGGACACGCGACTTGAGCTCAACGATGACCTCCGCCTGAAGTACATTATTGACTTCCTGCATACTAAAGAAGGGCAGAATCAACTTTTCATTCTGCAGATACTGTTTCGAGGCATCAAATTCCTTGATTTCGTCGTGGATCCGCTTATTCATCGTATCCAGTTTCGTTTTGGCCAGGTCAGGATGAATTCCCCCGTGCAAGAAGATGACTCCATCAATTTCGGCCACGGCGTCATGTTCTCGTAGCCACGCACCGTATTCTCCCTTTGGACCAAACGCCTCACGCTGCTCAATGAAGCCTGCCTGATGGCGCGCCATCCACTCTGCCTCCGTCAACTCCATCGGCTGGGGGAGCTCGGCCAGTAAGGATGCATGACTGCCCCTCCATTTCACATACTCCTCATACGCAGCTTTCTGCCGCTTCTCGGAATTGCCGTCGGCAAAACTGGCATAGTTCACGGGAGTGACATACCGCAGGTCACCCATGATATTCATCACTTCGTGGTTACCGAGCAGGCCCACGACCCGGCCGCCTGCTTGCGCCGCTTCTTTCTCGAGCGCCATCATCAAGTCCATGACCTCGCGCGGCTTGGGGCCGCGATCCAGCAGGTCCCCGGTCTGGACGAACGTTGTTTTACCGGCCGTCCAATGGTTCTGCTTGTCTGTAAGACCGGTGCGCCGGAGAATGGCGACGAAGTCGTCAAAGTCATTGTGGACATCGGCGATGGCGACTACCGATTCCCGCGGTTCCGCTGGAGCCTTTGCTGGTCCCGCCCACGCCAGCACCGCCGACACTAGGACCAGGAGGACGGAAATACAAGCGCGGTGGGCAGAATCACAGACCGGAGGGCGGACCATTTTCCTGTCTCCTATAGGCAAGCAGCAGAATTTTAGCGAGAACATTGCGTTCCGCAAGGCATCCTCTATTGCGGTGCATCTTAGGCTGCCGTAGTTGCACAAGTCAACAAGCTGAAAACACGCATGGAGGAACCAGCAAATGCGCCAAGGCCGGCAAGCAGGCGGCCTGCAGTCCGTCGGAACAACGCCATCTTCACAGCTCAAGGGTGTCCGATCAGAAATAAGAACGCTCTCACTTCTCTTGGACCAAAACGTCGGTACGGTCACTCGTCGCGGAGCCATCACATGAAGGCTCCGCGAGCTGGTTATTGAGTGAACTTCGCTTACAACCGATTGGGGCGGTTCAACTTGCGTTACAGACCGAACTGGTCTACTGTGGGGAGTGGGAGAGCCGCTTAGAGATTAGCGTCGCGTGGATTTCGCCGGCCTTCTCCGCAGTGCCCTTGCAAATCACGTAGTCCCCGTCTTTAACCTGGCTAGCGTCAATGTCGTTGACCTTCTTGTCGCCGTGATACTGACTGACCCATTTCGTCGAGCTGTCGTACACACAGGCCTTCTCTAAATTCGAGCCCGACTTACGAACCGTCAGAGAAGACTGCTCCTTACTGCTTCTCTGAACTCTCCCTTCCCAGCGCGCCTCCTTCGGCTTGGCAGGAGCCTTTTGCGCGAACACCGCCATTGCCAGCGGGAAGGTAAGTACCAACGCGAACAGCAGAGTGATTTGCTTCTTCAGCATTTTTTCTCTCCTTATTCACCGGGATCACCGGGAAGATGTGATGCGTAGCACGAACACTAGACCCAGTGGACCAAAAAGTGCAAGCTTTTAAACTTGGGCTTCCAATCCAACATCTCCGCTGCATCCCTCGTACTGCCCCTGCCAGAACCTGATCCCCGAAGAGCTGCTCACGCAGTTGAGCGGCGCAGTTTACTTCCGTGGTCGGATAATTCAGTACAGCACTTCGTTCTCACCTTTTTCAGCGATCAGCTTCTGGAAGTGCGCCACCATCTTGTCCCGTCGCGCCATCACCGCTTTCACCTCATCCTTGCTGAGATAGTGGCTGGTTTTTTCTGTTAGCGCGTTCGCGTCCAGCGCCTTCAGTTTCTCCAGCAATTGCCGGTCGCAGTGTACCAACTCTTTAGCAGGGTCTTTCAGTTCCTTGTTGAGGCGAAATGCGCGGCTGAAATCAATCCTCCAGATCTTCCAATCCTCACCGATTAACACGTTGGTCAGGTTGACATCAGTATCGTCGACCAATTGATCGAAGACGCGAATCTTGTACATCTGATGGTTCCAGGCTTCCGGATCCGGCGCCGTTAATTTCTGCTTGTGGCGCTCCACCTCATCCATCTTCACCGGCAACCACCAACTGAGCGAGCCCTGATTCCCTCCCCATTTGCGTTCGACGTATACCGGCAGCATGTCGTCCATGCCAATCAACTCAGCCAGCGCATAAGCTGCGATGTTGTATTTGTAAGAGTCCACGAAGTTTATTTCGGTGCCCGAGCCAAGTTGCTTCTGGGCTTTGTGTTCATCAATACCTTGGAAGGAAGCGTCGTGAGTCACGGTGCCGTCGGAAAGCGTAAGCCGCTTGGTGCCAGTGATGCCCTTCTTGGCATCCTTACTGCCCACCACCTTGGCGGTGAGAAGGAACTGCTTAATCTGCTCCTTGGTCAGGGTCGGCTCGTCCGCAGCAACCGCGACGAGTCCGCAACTCAGATACACCACCGCGACAAGAATCAAACGCCAGCGCAGATGAAGTGGTTTCATGGGAGATCCTCCACAGAGTTGGTGGGACTCTACTCCTTTGCGCCCTAATGGACAACCAAAAAAACAGGAAGGGTCGGCGCAGGGGACTCTCTGCAAGCGCGGGCAGTGATCGAGGCGAGGAGGCAAAAAAACTGCTTGACACATTCCCATATGGGAATGTATTGTTGGCACATGGCACGAGCAGCGACAACCTCGGATGCGTTCAATGCCGTGGCGGAGCCACGGCGGCGCCAGATTTTGAACTATCTCGCGCTGCAGGAGCGGCCCGTGGGGGAAATTGTGGACTCGCTGGGACTGGCGCAGCCCTCGGTTTCGAAGCATCTGCGCGTTTTGCTCGACGTGGGCCTGGTCGACGTACGCCGGGACGGGCGGCGGATGTTTTATCGAACCAACGCCGAGGCGATACGGCCGCTTCACGAATGGACGGAAACGTTCGAGCGCTTCTGGCGTCATCAATTGAGCCGCGTCAAGGAACGTGCCGAACGGAAAAGCAATGCGTCAAAGGAAGGGGAACCGGATTTCAGTTCAAGGAGGAAACATGATCTCGACAGCAACAAGAATTGAGGATTTGACGTTGAATGTCACGGAGGAAATCCACGTGCGTGCGTCGCTGGATGCGACGTTCGCGGCGCTGTTGGAGCAACTCGGACCGTTCAACGAAACGGCCGAAGACAAACCTATGCCCATGAAGCTTGAGCCGTGGCCGGGGGGCAGGTGGTACCGCGATCTGGGCGACAACAATGGCCACTTCTGGGCAGTTGTGCAGGCCATCAAGCGGCCGACATTGCTCGAATTCGCCGGGCCGTTGTTTATGTCTTATCCGGTCGTTTCGAATGTCCAGTATCGCTTGAGCGAAGTGGACGGCGGAACGCTGATTCAGTTTCGGCACGCGGCGCTGGGCCTGATCGAGGAAGACCATCGAAAAGGAGTCACGAAAGGCTGGGGACATATGCATGAGGGCGTGCGGAAACGTGCGGAAGCGAAGCGCTCTCGGTGAACGGCGACGCCGCGAGAGGAAGAACCGATGTGTCCATTTTGTATCGGGAGCGCCATGCTGATGGCCGGCAGCGTGATGTCGACGGGCGGATTGACCGCGCTGGTAGTGAAGAGGTTTCGTTCGAAGAGAGAGACGAAAGGAGCAGTCATGAAACTCGTTCCGCGAAAAACAAACCCACAATCCAAACCAAGGGAGGAAACATGGGAGAAGTAACGAATGAGCAGGTCAATTTGATGTTGCGGCTGTTCGAGGAGCGGCGCGAGACCCGATTGCGTGAAGCGCGGGATTGGTTCGGCGCCAACTTCCACGTGAAAACTGCGGACGACTTGATGCGCGTGTGTCCTCCCGGCAGCAAGGAAAACACGTACATGCGCATGGTGCTCGGTTATTGGGAGATGGTGGCGAGCATCGTGAACCGCGGGCTCATCGACGAAGACTTGTTCTTCGAAAGCAACGGAGAGCAATGGGTTGTGTGGGAACAGGTGAAGCCGGTGATCGGCGCGTGGCGCGCGATGTTCAGCAGCCCAAACTTCCTCGCGAATCTCGAAGAACAAGTCAAGCGGCTGGAGGCCTGGAGAGAAAAGCGCAGCCCAGGGTCCAACGAAGCCATTCGCAAAGTGCTCGCGCAAATGCGAGAGGCAACGCAAACAGCAAAGGCGCAGGCCGCCGCCGGCTAGAGCTCAGACTCGAAGTCCGCTCCATTTTAGTACATGGCCGGTAAATGCCGGAGTGTGTTGGGGCAAGTTCCCAACAGCCTTCCGCATTCACTGAGCGCACTGCGTACGACCTAGTTCTGTGGTCATCTGTCTTTCCGCGAGTGGCCAAACTCAAAAGGAGAATCAGTCATGGCAACGAGAGCGATGGAACAGTCGAAAGTGGTATCGCCGGCAGAATGGCTTGCCGCGCGAAAGCAGTTGTTGAAAAAGGAAAAGGAGTTCACGCGGTTGCGCGATGAGCTGAGCCGGCAGCGCCGTGAACTGCCTTGGGAAAAAGTGGAGAAGCAGTATGTTTTCGACGGGCCTGGCGGAAAGGAGTCGTTGGGCGATCTTTTCGGCGGCAAGAGCCAGTTGATCATTTATCACTTCATGTTCGGACCGGACTGGAAGGAAGGCTGCCCAAGCTGCTCGTACATTTCAGACCATACTGACGCCAGCGTGGTGCATCTGGCCGCGCGGGATGTCCGGCTGGCGGTGGTTTCGCGCGCGCCGCTGGCGCAGATCGAGGCGTTTAAGAAACGGATGGGCTGGCGCTTCCATTGGGTCTCGTCGAATGCGACGGACTTCAACTACGACTATCAGGTGTCCATGACGAAGGAAGAACTGTCGAAGGCCGAGGTCTATTACAACTACACGATGCAGAAGTTTCCCAGCGAGGAACGGCCCGGCACGAGCGTGTTTTACAAAGATGCAGCCGGCAACATTTTCCACACGTATTCGAGCTACGGTCGCGGACTGGACATCCTCATCGGGGCCTACAACTGGCTGGACCTCACGCCCAAGGGCCGCGACGAGGACGCGCTGCCCTTTTCGATGGCGTGGGTTCGCCACCACGACCGCTACAGCGATGGCTATCTCGCCGACGAGAAAAGACCGTATTGGCCCTCAACCGCCGCAGCTACTCCGGGCGATTGCTGCGAACATCATCGCTCATAAATTAGTTTGATTGCTTCGAGGCGCACGGCTTCGGCGGCAACGCCGAAGCCGTTGGAAGGCTCAACCCTTCGGCGCGTAGTAGCCTTTGCGGGCGAGCACTTTCAAGTCGTGATTGGCAGTCTCGACTTTAATCTTGCGGAATTTGCCGTCGCGCTGGCTGTTGGTCGGGTAGTAGCCCAGCGTGTACTGGCTGCGCAGCTCCGCCGAAATCTCATCGAACGCTTCCATGAGCTTTTTCTCCGAGCTTGCGTTGAGCACCCGGCCGCCCGTCTCTTCTGCAAGTTTCTTTGCGGCGCTGGTATTCGCTCCAAACCGTGGATCCGCGACGAGGATGACGTGTATTACCGTGTCCGTGCGCTGTGCGGCTTCAACAGCCTCTTCAATGCGTACCTTGCTTCCTTCATCTTGGGCGTCGGTCACGATGACAACGGCTTTGCGCCCTGCTTCACTATTCAGTTTTTCGCCGCAGGCCAGATAGATCGCGTCATAGAGCGCCGTGCCCGTGATCTGCCGCGACCCCACCGGGCCTGGATTTCCACCGATCGAGCCACCGCTAGGAATATTGATGCGCGACCGCCGAACCGCCCGGTCGAGCTGTCCGTGATCGTCGGTGAAATCGGAGAGCAGGTCCACATCGGAGTCAAACGACATCACCAGCGCCATATCTCCTTTGCGCAATATCCTGCGGAGAAACGAACTGCCTGCGTCTTGAATGGCGCTGAGCATGAACTGCTCACTTCCCGAAGTATCAAGTAAGAGGGCCAGGGTAATGGGCAGCGCCACTTCCTTTGAAAAAAAGGAGATCTTTTGATCTTGATTGTCTTCCGTGATCTTGAAGTCTTCCTGCTTTAAGTCGCCGACAATGCGCTTGTTTTTGTCGCGCACGGTGGCGAAGAGGTTCACCAGGCTGACCTGCGTTTTGATGGTCTCGCCCTTCACGGGGGGCTCTTGCGGCATGGCCGGCGGGGCCAGCGCGCAGGCAACCAATGTCGCCGCGCACTGCGTGACAAACTTCTTCATGGAACCCATGTATACTTTCCTTGACGAGTAATGCCCGGCCGAAAATTTCCGCTGGGATGCTTCCGCCTTTAAGATGCGGTGAAGCGTCGCGATGGATGTGTGGCGGAAGCCACTCGAGCGGCCCAACCCGATAAGAAGTTTGGCCTGAGGACCATGAAAAGTCTACGCAAAACCATGTTGATGGCCGCAATACTTTTCCCCGCAATTCCAGGGGCCCATTTGGCGGCGCAACAGGCGCCATCAACCCCCGCACCGGCGCAATCCGCCCCCCAACAGGATCCGCTGCCCCCGCAACAGGTGGATGGCCAGGCCAGGATCCGCGTCCCGGTCAATCTGGTAGTCGTCCCGGTAATCGTGAAGGATGGGGCGGGGCGGATCGTCGCGGACCTCCGGAGGGACGAGTTTCGAATTCTCGAAGACAAGGTCGAGCAGAGGGTCAGCTATTTCAGCGCGGAGGCTTTCCCGCTCTCGGTGGTCGTGCTGATTGACAATGACTTGAAATCCAAGGACGCCAAGCAGGTGACCGAGAGCCTGGGGGCCATCGTGGGGGGATTGAGCGCCAGCGATGAGACTTTTGTCTGCCGCTTCGATCAGTTCTTCCATGCCGGCAAGGGTTTCATCAGCGACCGGGACAAGTTGCTCACGGAATTGCAGCGCACCCACCTCGACGACTCGCCCTCCGTCGCCGGTCCCGGTGCGGCCATCAACAACGGGCCCTCCATCAACGGCCATTCGGCTACCAGCGATGCGCCCAACATTGCCGGGGCCATGATTAACATCAAGGGGCAGCCCACCAAGGCGCTGGATGACGCGGTCTACGCCGCGGCGCAATTGCTGCGGGACCGCGGCCGCGACCGGCGCAAGATGATTTTGCTCATCTCCGATGGCGTGAATGGAAAAAAATCCAATACCTACGATTACGACACGGTGCGGAAGGAACTGCTGAGTTCGAACATTGCCGTCTACGGAGTCGGCGTTGGCAGCGCATTTTTCGACCGGCGATTCGAACGGCTCGCGAAATACGCGCACGATACCGGCGGTGATGTCTACTACAGCATGAAGAGCCACGCGATGGAGGAGCTTTATTCGCGCGTCACCGAGGAAGCGCGCAACCAGTACACTCTGGCCTATGCCCCTGCTGGCACGGACCGCGGGACGGACTATCACGAGATTGAAGTGCGGGTGAAGCGCGAGGGGCTGACCATCCTCGCCCGCGAAGGCTACTATGTCGGCGGCGTGCCGAGATAGCCGGTTTTTTGTGTTTCATCGTGAATTTTCTTGACTCTTGCGCGGACCCCCCGTATATGAAAGCAGAGTGGGTGGCCGGCGGAGACGCCCGTCATCTGCCAAGTCCGAGAAGGAGAACCGAATGAAGAAAAAGGGCAAGAAGGATGACAAGAAGGGCCCGAAAAAAGGGAAATAAGACCAGCCAACAAGATTAGGAAGTGACGGACGCCCCGACCCAGTCGGGGCGTCTCGTTTTTCCGAGCGGGTTGTAGTGGCGGGTCTTCAGACCCGTGCTTTTCTTACTTCCTCAGCCTGATTTCCCGCCGCACCCTCGAGAGAATTCCTGGCTAAGGCACCCTCGCGCAGATAGAGAAACAGCGGCAGCGCGCAGGAGACGCCCACGGTCAGCAGTCCAAGGATCGGCAACCAGAGCCGCCGTACTCCGAGTCGGCGCCCTTCGGTGCGAACGAATCCAACGAGCACCACGGACGAAACCAGTACATCCAATCCAAAGAAGCCGCCGATGCGATTCGCAAAAAGCTGCCGGAAGATCAGGCCGAGGTGTAGCCCGTTCTCGAGGACCCACGGGATGAGTTGCGAGTAGGGGAGAACGATTCCGAGAACGCACAAGAGCAAGTAGATGTTTTTTTGATTCACCGGACCTTCTCCTTTTGGCTTCAGGGCTGGGAAAAAAGCGGTCAGAAGGATTCCGCGGCGCTCGCTCAGGCGCTCAATGACTCCTCGTGCGCCGGGCAAATTGGCTTATACGCGCAATTGCGGCAAATGAAGCCCGGCTTCGCTGTGAATTCTCCGGCGCGAATGTCCGCCGCCGTTTCCTGGACCACGCGCAGCGCCTCGTCGAGTTGCTTCGCGTCGCGAGTGGTTTCTTGCCGCTGATTGTCTTGCAAGTAGTGGAAAACCATGCGGACGGGATTCCACTCAAGAATCTCTTTCGTGGCGATCGCGTAGATGCTCAGTTGCAGATCTCTCTTTGCATCCGAGTCTTTTTGGGGCCTGCCCGTTTTGTAATCGACGATCTCGACATCTTTTCGTCCCAGCGAATTGATCTGGTCGATGCGGCCTTTCAGAATGACGTTGTTTTCGACCGGCAGCTCGAAGGTCTTTTCAAGCTCCAGCACGAGCAGCGGCTGCTCCAGCGCGGCTTGATGAAAGGCGCGCAGTTGCTCCAGTCCGCCCTTCTTGTATTCCCCCTCCTGATATTCGTCTTCGAAGCCCACGGTGGACCATTCGGTTTCAAAGATCCGCTGTACTTCGTCGAAAGGAAGTCGGTTGCCTTTCTTGAACTCCGCCATCATGCGCCGAATGGTGCCGTGAATAACGCGGCCAAACGTCAGCGTGGCCTTGGGGCCTTCCTGCAAAGACCACAGGGATGAGAAAAGGTAGCGCTGCGGGCAGGACCGGTAGCTTTGCACCGCGGAAGGATGCAGCTCGAGAGGCTCGCACGAGGGTGGATGAAAGGTCTCCGCCCATTTGGCGATGCGGGAGAAAACTTTGGGCAGGCCGGCTGATAGAGCAAAGAGAGAATTCTGGGTGATTCCCGCGTCCGCTTCGTCGGAAGAATCTGCCGGTACCGGCGAGACTTTGGGCGCGAGCTGCAGGATGTCGCGGCGTTTGAGGCGCGGTTCCATGAGGATGTCTTCCAGGAACGGCGGGACCTTTCCTTTTTTCTCCGCCACCGACGTGATGGTCAGCCGGTCCTGCGCCCGCGTCAGCGCCACGTAATACAACCGGCGCTCTTCCTGATGGTGAAAATGGTCCTCGGGAGCGCCTTCCTTCATGAGCCGGGCGGGGAATTCAAACACGTGGGAACGCTCCGGCTGCGGGAACTTGTTTTTGTTCACGCGAAGCACGAACACGTGCGAAAATTCCAGGCCCTTGGCGCCGTGAACAGTCATCAATTGCACGGCGTCGCCCGGCGCATCTTCTTCCAGAGAAATAGTGCCGCCGGCCTGGTCGAAATACTCGAGATATTCGACGAACTCCGGCAGGCCGCGCGTCTCGCTCTTCGGTTCCCACGCCTTGACGAATTCGGGGAGGCGTTTCACGTAGGCGCCGTCTTGCTCGGAAGCGCGAGCGTAGATTTCCAGCCATTCGAGAAGCTCGTCAAGGATTTCCGCCGCCGTGCGGTGATGAATGGTCTTACGCTGCGCGGACAAGAAGTCCAGCAGCTCGGTCAACTCGTTCGCGGAAGGCTCGAAAGGGAGGCTCGCCTGCTTGGTCTGCAGCTCGTCATAGATCTTCTTGCGATTCTTGCGGGCGCGCTGCGCGAAACGCACCAGCTCCGGAGGCGTCAGCCGCCAGGCTGGGGCCGCCAGCACGCGGGCGGCGGCAATATCATCGTAGGGCTTGGCGATCAGCCGGAGGTACGCGATCAGATCTTTGACGAGCGGATGCTCCAGGATGGAGAGCCGGGAGATGACAAACGGGATTTTGCGCCGCGAAAGTTCGGGCACCAATCCATCGCGATGGTTGTGCGCGCGATAGAGTACGGCGAAATCTCGCCAGCGGCGGCCGGCGCGGTGGATGCGCTCGATTTCCCCCGCCACCCAGCGAGCCTCGTCTTCGACTTCGGCGAGTTCGACGATGCGGATCTTTTCGCCTTCCGGCCGGCTCGTGGTCAGCACTTTCTTTGGAAAATCCGCGCTCACGGTGTTCATTCCGATGACTTGGCTTGCAACGCGCAGGATGTTCGGCGTTGAGCGGTAGTTTTCCGTGAGGCTGACACGAAACGGCGCGGAATCGTCGCCTTCCCGCCATCCGGCGAAACGTTCCAGGAAGAGTTTGAAGCTGCCGAAAGATGCACCGCGGAAGCGATAAATGGCCTGGTCGTTGTCGCCGACGGCCAGGATATTCCTGTCGTCGTTGGCGAGCAGCTCCAGCAGGCGAAGCTGCGCGATGTTCGTATCCTGAAATTCGTCGACGAGGATGTAGCGATACCGCTTTTGCAGCGTGGCGCGAAGAGCGGCATCGCGTTCGAGAAGTTCGACGGCGCCGGTGATCAGCGACCCGAAAGACGAACGCTTCTTCTCGCGCAATAATTCTTCGCTGGCCTGGTAAGCGCGGGCGATTTCCCGTTCGCGGGCAACTGTTTCTTCGCGTTCGGCGAGTGTGTCCGCGTCGAGATGAGCGCGTTCGGCTTCGAGCTCGGCGGCAAGCCTTTCGGCGTAGCGTTCATAGTCGCCGCAGGAAACCAGTTCATCCTGGCACCGCGAGAAAAACTCGATGAAGTCGCTCAAAAACTGGCCCGGCTCGGCCAGGCGGCGGTAGCGGTCGAGCTTTAGGCGGTTCAAGTTGCGCCGCAGCAGAATCCAGTGATCCACTTTGTCGAGCATCACGTGGTCGGAGTCTACGTCTTTCAGCAGCGACTCGCAGAAGGCGTGAAACGTCTTGAGCGTAACGTCTTTGCCCCGCTCGCCCACGGCCTTGACGACCCGCGACTTCATCTCCCCCGAGGCTTTGTCGGTAAACGTCAAGCCCAGGATGTTTTCCCCGGACAGAGAGGCGTCTGACTCCAGCAAGTGCCGTATGCGTTCCGAGATGACGCGCGTTTTTCCCGTCCCCGCGCCCGCAATCACCAGCAGCGGCCCTTCGCCGTGCGTGATCGCGCGCCGCTGCGCCTCATTCAACCTCAGTCCGGAATCGACCGGCGGATCCAGATCGAACAGCGTCGCCATGATTCAAAAGGGTAGCGGATTTCACAACGAACTGGAAATCACCTGGGATGACAATGTGGGTTGGCGCCTAACGCTGAGATGCTTCTCCGGCAGCCACTCGCGCGTTGAATTCAGCGGACTTTTTCTTCGGGACGGTAAGCGTCTGCCACTTGTTCCCCGCAAGATGCTTCGCGACGTACACGATCTGCCCCACGTGATAGGAGTAGTGCGCGATTTGACGGTTGATGGCTTGCATCACGGAGTGTGGCTCGGTTCGAATCGTGATCGTTCGAACCAAGTCCTTATCATTTAGCGGCTCGAGCGCATCGAAAACATATTTCCATCCGCGCTCCCATAGTTCCATCAGCGCGGCGCGGGTTTTCGGCGCATCCTCGAATTCCGTGTCGCGGTTCCGGTCCGGCTTTTCTCCATCCGTGGTCAGAAAATCCGTCCAACGCGAACGCATATTTCCCGCCATGTGCTTCACGATGATCGCAATCGAATTCGACTCCGCATCGAGCGATTCGAACAGCGCTTCGTCCGGGCATTGCTCCATCGCGCGCTCCCCCAGCTTCTTGTAGTAGCGAAAGACGTCGATGGAATCCTTCAAGTAGGAGGTCGTGAATTGGTGTGCCATGAACCCATTTTGTCCTTACTTTTCTCCTTGTCAATCCTGTCGCGACGACCCTGGCCCTGCCGTACGATTCAGAGGCGACCCTTTATTCGATCCGTGCAACTAAGTGAGGACAAAGTTTGCAAGCGTGGGGAATATTGGGGAAATGAAAAATGTTCTTGACAGTTCGCCTTTTGTTCGCCTAGTATCTCTGCGCCGCAATCTCGAACTTCGCAAGGGAGGCTGTGATGACCATTGGACAATCGATGCTGCCTGAATTCGACCAGGAAATGCAGAACACCCGCAAAACCCTGGAACGCTGTCCCGACGAAAAATGGAACTGGAAACCGCATGACAAGTCCGGTACGGTCGGCTGGCTCGCCATTCACGTCGCGACCATGGTGGGCTGGCTGCCCATGACCATCAACACCGAAGAGCTCGATTACGCTCCGGTGGGCGGTCCGGCCTTCGAGCTGCCGAAGATTGCCAACCGAAAGGAATTGCTCGCCGAGTTTGACAAAAACGTCGCCGAATCCCGCACGGCGCTTTCGAAAGTGAGCGACGCGGAAATGATGAAAATTTGGAAACTTCTGGCGGGCGGCCAGGAAATTTTCACGATGCCGCGGGCCGCGTGCATTCGCGGCATGGTGATGAATCACCTGATCCATCACCGCGCGCAGCTCACGGTGTACTACCGCTTGCTGGGGATTCCCGTGCCCGGTCTATATGGTCCGAGCGCGGACGAAGCCCAGGACGCTTCCGCCGGGGCTGCCGCCGCAAACTAGTCACCGCGCTTTGAGGGCGGAGTTCGCTCCGCCCTCACATTCTCCCCGCCGAGCAGCGACTCATTTTGAGTCTGCCCCATGCAACATGCTATGCCAACGGCTCCAACGATAAGGCTATGAATGGCCCTCGGATTGACGTACCTGGCCCGACTTCTAAAGAGAAGCGGCCTCTCCGTCTTTTGCTCGCGGGACTCGCCGGTATGATTGGCGGAGAGGCGTTCTGCATCTTGGGGCCGCTTGGTTATCCGCACCTTGTTCACGTTGTCTGTCACGCAGTTTTTTATGCGGGCATACTTACGTGCGCGGCGGCAGCGCTATTGCACTGGCGCGCAAGATAGGTCACTACCTCCCAGCCGCAGCGTGCTTTTTCCCATCGCGCTATAATATTGTTTGCCGCTCTACTGGAGGCCTGCCATGGCCGTGGAAACTTCCGTCATCCTCTCTGCCGTTCGAACGCCCATCGGAAAATTTCAAGGCGGCCTCGCCGGATTCTCCGCGCCGGAACTCGGCGGAAAAATTGTCGCCGAAGCCATTCGCCGTGCCGGCCTGGACAGCAAACAAGTTGACGAAGCGATTCTAGGCAACGTGGTGCAAGCCGGCCTCGGCCAGAATCCTGCGAGACAGGCGGCGCTTAAAGGGGGATGTGACGCGCGCGTCGCCGCGATGACCATCAACAAAGTTTGCGGTTCCGGATTGAAAGCAGTGGCGCTTGCGGCGCAGGCCGTGCAGCTTGGTGAATCCGAAATCGTCGTCGCGGGCGGCATGGAGTCTATGTCCAACTGCCCGTATTTGCTGCCGCAGGCTCGCACCGGCTACCGCATCGGTGACGGGAAACTCGTGGACTCGATGATCAATGACGGCTTGTGGGACGCGTACGAAAACTTTCACATGGGGATGACCGGCGAACTGGTCGCCGAAAAATACGGCATCACGCGCGAAGAGCAGGACAAGTTCGCGGTCGCAAGCCACCAGAAAGCCGTCCGCGCGCGCAAGTCGTGTTTTTTTGAAGCGCAGATTCTTCCGATCGAAGTGCCGCAGAAAAAAGGGGACGCCATCGTCATCAAGTACGACGAATCCCCGCGCGAAGACACTTCGCTCGAAGCGCTCGCGAAGTTGAAGCCGGCTTTCAAGAAAGACGGCACGGTAACCGCCGGCAACGCGCCCGGCACCAACGATGGAGCCGCCGCTCTCATCGTCACCAGCGAGCGCAATGCGGCGCGCCTCGGCAAGCAGCCCATCGCGCGCATCGTCGCGCAAGCCGTCAGCGGCGTCGAGCCGAAGTGGGTCATGATGGCTCCGGTCGAAGCCGTGGAAAAACTGCTAGCGAAAACGGAGTGGGACCGCGATAAAGATGTAGACCTCGTTGAACTCAACGAAGCCTTCGCGGTTGCCGCCATCGCCGTCACGCGCCAGCTCAAGCTCAATCCCGAAAAAGTTAACGTCAATGGCGGCGCCGTCGCTCTCGGCCATCCGATCGGCGCAAGCGGCGCACGAATCCTTGTCACATTGCTCTACGAACTGCAGCGCCGCAATCTGAAGCGCGGCATCGCCGCGCTCTGCCTCGGCGGCGGAAACGCCGTGGCCCTCGCCGTCGAGCGTTATTGAATCTTTGAAATGATAGGACCTACTTGATGAGCGTGCTCTGGCTTGCAACGCATTTCCACTGGCCGCTCTGCTTGATCCAAGTGTCAGTGAAGCGCGCGCGCCTCGCGTATGGTTTTCCTTTCTGCTTGCCGGTTTCCCGGTAGATCCCTGAGACGATGCCGGTAGAGCCGTAGACATGCACTTTCATTCCTTCGTCACGGATGTGATCGGGTTTTGAAACCGGGTTAGCCACGGACCGGAGGTATTCCGCTTTGTTCATGAGCGAGCCATCATAGTCCACATAAACGAGCGTGTCCTCAAACAGGCGAGCGATGGCTGAGGGGTCAACACCTGTCTCTGCCTGGCTCCAGGCCCGCTCGAGCTGGATCAGTTGCGTTTCCTCGTCGCTCGCTTTTGCGCGTTCCTGCATCAGCACTCCGAACGCAAGCGCAGCCATCACGAGCAAGAGTGCGCCAATTTTTTTCATGAGAATTTTCCTCCGCTATGGAAAGGGAGTTTGGCCGTTCCGCCGGGCGGTTGAGAACAGGAGAGGTGAGAAACGCGCGAATCCAGCAGAGGACCGCGCTCGCTTCTCGTTCTATTCTCTACACGACCATCTTGAGAGCGAGGATAGCACCTTTAGAATTCGCTGAAGATTCGTGTGACCTCGAAGTGTTCGCTGCGTCACTACACTGAGTTTTGGGCCGGAGCTTGAATTGCGTCCCCCGCTGTTTTCAGATCATTTCCGCAGTTGGGGCAGAACTTGTCCAGTTCCCCGACCTCGCGCTTGCATTGCGGACACGAGGGGTGCAGGTTGCACTTGCAATTGGGGCAGAAATTGAAGCGGGCGCCCACAGCGGTTCCGCATTCCGGGCAGGGATAGGGCAACGGCTCGCGCATCAGAAGATAGATGACGAACCCGATGAATCCCCACGCGGGAAGCAGGATGATCACCAGAATGGTCCAGAGCGCAGAATTCATCCCGCGGCGTTTCGCATCGCGGTTCACGTAGGCGATCGAGAAGAGCATAGTCGCGATAACGAGCGAGACACCCGTCACGATTCCGGCCAGCGCCAAAGACGCCAGCGCGACATCATTTTTCAGTCCTGGCGGGAAAATCTCCCCGTTGGGTGCGAGCACTTTCGTGTTTACAACGAATGCGATGACTTGCGCGGCGAGGAACTTTACGATGACCAGCACGATCAGCCATCGCGGAATGATGCGGAACTCGCTCCAGAAGCGGAGGTTTTCCTTTCGCTTCCGCAGCTGGTTCAGCCGCTTCCTCTCCTGGAACGATCCCGCAATGCGTTGCTGATAATCCGACATACCTTGCCTCTCTCTCCACTCGTCGCCGTTACTTGCTTTGCCGCATCCAATCCGCTTCGCCGCTCTGGCGCACTTTCTCCATCAACAAAACAATCAAAACGAACAGCGCGGGAATCGTCCACCACAACCCGAAGCCGAGCTGCCATACCAGCTTGGGGACTCCGGTGCGTTCGCCGAACCACTGGAACAAACGCCAAACATAGGGAGCGCTGGCGATTCCAAAAACCCAGGAAACCGCGCACGCTGTCCACAGCGCACGCCGCTTTGGCTCGCGTTCGCGCATTTCCTGAAGACGAAGTTGCACGCGGAATTGTGTGCGGCTCGCGAGTCCGGCGGGGAGGGGAATCGCCGCGGTGCGCAGCGAACGCAGCGCTTTCTCGGTTTCTTGCGCGTGCGCAGCGCAGTTCGCGCACTCGTGCAAATGCGTGCTGAGCCAATCGCGTTCGGCCTGTGAAATTCCTTCAACGCGCTCCTGCGCAATGAGTTGTTTAGCGCGTGCATGATGTTGATCGTTCATGCGGCACCTCCCTGCAGCACGCCGCGGAGCGCTTCAAGCCCGCGATACAGCCGAGACTTCACGGTGGAAAGCGGAACGCTGAGCACTCCCGCCATCTCTTCGATCTGCAACTCTTCCTGGAAGCGGAGAACGAGCACTTCGCGATAGATGGCCGGAATTTGGCTCAGCGAGGCTTGCACGTTTTCTTGCGCCTCGTGGCTCAAGACCTGGTGCAGGGGAGAAGGTTCCTTCTCGTTAGCGAATTGGAGAGGGTTCTCCTGCTCGGGGTCGGTCAGCGAATCCAGACTTTGCGCTTTCTTCGAGCGCTGCCAGTCAATCACCAGGTGGCGCGCGATGGCGAAGAGCCACGCTTCAAATTTGGATTTGCCATCGTACTGGTGGCCGCGTTCGAGGACGCGGATCCACGTCTCCTGAAAAAAATCCTCCGCGCGTTCTTTGTTTCCCGTGATGTAAACGAGATAGCGGAACAAGCGGTATTGATACTGCTCGATCAGGCGGTCGAGCAAATCCGGGTCGCGCTTCTGCAATCCGCGCGCGATGGACTTTGCGTCATCGCTCATCAGCGTCGAAAAAAAGAGAGCCGGCCCCGGCCTCGCCGGGAATCCAAGGAGTCCAGACCGCTGCGCAATTAAACATGAAGTCGTGGCGCTCATTCTAACTGCTATACGGGTGAGAGCGCCAAAAAGACGCAACCAAACATAATGCCAAGTCACGCCGGTAACTCGCTGATGTTTATCGGTTTAAAGTGGTGGGGAAATTCACACTTTGTTCGCCACCAGGCCTGTGGTCGCTTCGGAAACTTTTTTTAATTTTTCTGCATAGTCAGCGAATGCTGCGCGCCCTTTTTTCGTCAGGCTGCAAATCGTCAATGGGTATTTGCCCTTGAATTTTTTTTCCAGAGCGACGTATCCGGCCGCTTCCAACTTTGCGAGATGGCTCGAAAGATTTCCCTGCGTGTAGGCCAATACTTTCTGCAACTTTAGAAACTCGATCGACGCGACGGGATAAAGCATGGTGAGGATCAGAAGGCGGGCGGGTTCGTGGATCACCCGGTCCAGGCTCGCAAACGCCCGCAAGTCTGATGTCATGTTTGTTTCCTGCTAACCCCAGGGTTTAGAGGCAGATAGACGCCCAGGGAAGCCGCATTGTGGGTCGCTGATTTCAGTCTGTGATGCAAACTAAACTGCATTGCAGACTAGACTGCATTGCAAGCTAAATTTGGCAGTGGGCGCAGACCCAACTTTTTTCGTAGTAGACTCGCGGCGCAATGATTTGCCCTGCCTGTAAAGCCGAGTACCGCCAGGGGTTTACGCGCTGTGCCGATTGCGACGTGGACCTGGTTCAGGACTACAAGGAGGCGGCCAGCCGTCTCCTGGCGAAGAAAGCGTTGGTGTCGGACAAGTACGGGGCCCTGCTATGGGAAGGAACCGATCCCCATTTCTACGTGGAGCTCTTGTGGAGCCTCTGGGAGAAAAAGGTCGCCTGTTACGGTAAGCCTGAGAGCCCGCCGATCGCTGGGCACGGGACAGAGCTGCAACCCGGCAACATGGAGCCTGGCGGGTTTGAGGTATGGGTTTCGGAAGAGAACTTACCCCTCGCAAAGTGGATTCTGGAATCCGCCAGCAAAGAGTTTGAAACAGCCCCGCCCGAAGGGCGATCTGTAAGGGGAACGGTGCGCGAGTTGTCTACCGAAACAGCCGGAGTCTGTCCCTTGTGCTTCAGCGAGTTCACATTAGCTGGTTCCTACTGCCCGAACTGCGGAGTTCCACTGCGCTCCGCGCAGCCGGATATGGACACCGGAGATTTGGTTCGAAGGCTGTGCAATTTCGCTCATCCGAAGTTCATCAGGGAATTGAGGGGGGCGCTTCAGACGGCGGGGATTCCTTTCAACAATGCGAACGTGTACGGCGGTGACATAATTTCCGGCCGGTACTACATCCCGAATTACGAGGTGCTGGTTCTGGGTGAGGACTTCGAGCGGGCAACGAAAGTAATGTGTCAGGTCTTGCAGAACTGGGAGTTTGAGCCCAGTGCGGGATTCTGGATGGGGAGGGACCCGCTGCTCGACTACTGGCCGGTGAGGGCGACCGAAAATGGCTGGTTGCACGATGATATGTCGGCGTTGGTCTGGGTGGGACCGAATCTTGTCTCCTTGGGCAAGATTGAGATGGCCCTTCGAGAAAACGAAATTCCTTACCGTATCGTGACCGAGCAATTGGGGACGGCCGAAGTCTTCAGCCACCCCGAGGATGCAGCACAGGCGCGGGAAATTGTGCGGGAGATTGTCGAAGGCGCGCCGCCGGAGTGATCTTGTGCGTGCCTGGACTCCGGGGCTTCCTGTGCGGCAGAGGATTCTATGAAACAAGCTGCGGTTGGGTTTCGCGTGCATTCGGGATGGGCCGCGATGGTTGCGGTGTCCGTGGAGAAAGGCGCGCCCGTTATTCTGGCGCGGCAGCGCGTGCACCTCGTTGAGACGTTCACGTACGAATTTCGGCAGCCCTATCACACGGCAGAGAAAATGCTGCTGGGTCAGGCTCGCGAGTTCATATCGAGGATGCAGGCGGAGGCAAGACGCCTCGCTTACCGCGCGATGCGGGAGCTTGAATCCAGAACGCGAGAACAGGGGGTGAAACTCACGCGATGCGGGCTGCTGCTTGCTTCTGGAAGACCGCTTCCTAATCTGGAAAAAATTCTTGCTTCGCATGCGCTGATTCACACTGCGGACGGCGAACTTTTCCGCGAAGCGATTGTTCACGCGAGCGTCCGCTCTGGGCTTGCGATGTGCACCGTCAAGGAGCGAGAACTCTTGGACCGCGCTGGGCAGGCATTTCGAATGAAATCCGCGGCTCTCCTGCAGCGAGTTACGGAACTGGGGCGCCCACTTGGCGCTCCCTGGTCGCAAGACGAAAAATTTGCCACGCTCGCCGCGTGGCTTGCGCTGCATGGCGTTTCGAAACGGCTGGAGAAAGCATCCGCCGGCGCTCCGTGATGTAGTAAGCTCCAACGCGAAATGTTTTGTCCATCGTGCAAAGCTGAATTTCGGCCGGGAATCACGCGATGCAGGGATTGCGATATAGAACTTGTTGAAGCTACGGCGAGAGTACCTTCCGACGACTCTTCCTCCGAGGGCAATTTGGTGTTGCTATGGTCGGGAGATGATTTGGCGCTGCACGAGTCACTCCTTGAGGAACTGAAGGCGGCGGGGGTTCCATACTTCGACAGACCTATCGGCAATTATTCCCTCAGAGCTTTTCCCAATCGATGGCCTCTACGTCTTCCAGCTTCAGGAATGCCGCTGTTCGGATTTGAAGTCAGCGTACTCTCGTCTGATTCGGAGAGGGCGAAAGTGATTCTGGAGCGAGTTGCACAACTCTCCTGAGTTTGAGAGAGGACGGTTAGATCGGCCTCGTACGGCCGAGGTTAAGATCGCGTGAGGGTTTGGGGGAAAAACAGATGAACGCGGAGGGAATCAGAACGGTGGCGGTGCTGGGCGCGGGGACGATGGGGAATGGGATTGCGCACGTGTTTGCGCGCGTAGGATACAAAGTGATTTTGCGCGATGTGGAGCAGCGGTTTCTGGAGCGGGGGCTGGAGACGATCGGGAAGAATCTGGATCGCGAGATCAAGAAAGGGAAGCTGGCGGAAGCGGAGAAGGGAACTGTTCTGGCGCGCTTGCAGCCGGTGACGGACGTGCGCGTGATTGCGGCGGCGGATTTTGTGGTGGAAGCGGTGCCGGAAAAAATGGAGATCAAGCGCGCGGTGCTGAGCGAAGCGGACAGCATTTTGCGGCCGGAAGTGATTATTGCGAGCAATACTTCGTCCATTTCGATGACGACACTGGCGGCGCTGACGAAGCGGCCGGACCGGTTTGTGGGAATGCACTTCATGAATCCGGTGCCGGTGATGGTGCTGGTGGAAGTGATTCGCGCGCTGCAGACGAGCCACGCTACGTTTGAAACGACGATGAAGCTCGCGGAGAAGCTGGGCAAAAAACCGGTGGCGGTGAATGATGCGCCGGGGTTCGTTTCGAACCGCGTGCTGATGCCGCTGATCAATGAAGCGGCGTACTGCGTGATGGAAGGCGTGGCCACGCCGGAAGCAGTGGATGCGGTGATGAAGCTCGGAATGAATCATCCGATGGGCCCACTGGAGCTGGCCGATTTCATCGGGCTGGATATTTGCGTGGACGTTATGCAGGTCCTGCAGGAAGGTCTTGGCGATCCCAAGTATCGCGCGTGCCCGCTGCTGAAGAAATACGTCGCCGCCGGCTGGCTCGGGCGCAAATCGGGGCGGGGGTTTTACGTTTATTCCTTGTAAGAGCCGAATGCCTCTGGGTTGAAGAGCGGCGCGCCTCGGAAGGCGGGCCCACGCGGGCTGGGATGGCGGCATGAAGCTGCCGCTACAAGGTGGGATCCCAGGGCGAACATAAGGCGAAGAATAGTGTTTGCTTTTTGTTCGCCATGTGGTAGATTGCTCCTCGTTGTTTTCAACAGGTGCTTCGTGCGCGGCAATTCGAACGGTGTTCTAAGCTGTCTGGAACGTGAGAGACTCGAAGAGGAGCTCTCCGAGGCGCGAAGCCGGGGGCGGAACCTTTCCCGGCTGAGGAATCTGACGCCGTTCGAACGGGCGGCGTTGGAAGGGCGCGAGCAGGCGGCGCAGACGCGGCTTAAGGACCACGACGCGGAGCATGGGTGCCAGCGGTAGACGTGGTGGTGCTCAAGCTGTCCTCAGTTCCGACCTTCGACGAAGCGAAGAGAGATTCCTCGCTGCGCTCGGAATGACGGGATTGCGTTTTGGGATGACTCGAGCGCGGAGATCAAGATAAGGGACGGATCGCTGAAAAAGGGATAGCGCGAAAATGAATCGAGTGGTAAACTCCACATTTCGTAATGTCCCGGACGACGGCGTTCGAATCGAGAACGGACTGGAACGAAGCGAGTGCCGCGCTTTCCCGGCGCGGAACCGCGAGATTCGGTTGTGCAGATGCAAATTCCTACTTTCCTCCACCGAGGTGTGAAATGACAGAAGAAAAAGCAAAATTGCTGGCAGCGGCGATATCGCAGATCGAAAAGGACCACGGTAAAGGTGCGATCATGCGGCTGGGGAGCCGCGATATTTTGGTGCCCGTCAGTGTGATTCCCAGCGGATGCCTTTCGATTGATGCGGCGCTGGGCGTGGGCGGATTTCCGCGGGGACGCGTGATTGAGATTTACGGGCCGGAATCGGGCGGGAAGACGACCATGACGCTGCACGTGATCGCCGAAGCACAGAAGCTCGGCGGGCAGGCGGCGTTCATCGATGCGGAGCACGCGCTGGATCCGGTGTACGCGCGGAAGCTCGGCGTGGATGTAGACAATCTGCTGGTGTCGCAGCCGGACAACGGGGAGCAGGCGCTGGAAATTGCGGAAGCGCTAATCCGTTCGGGCGGCGTGGACATTGTGGTGGTGGACTCGGTGGCCGCGCTGGTGCCGAAGGCGGAGCTGGAAGGAGAAATGGGCGATCCGCAGATGGGATTGCAGGCGCGGCTGATGTCGCAGGCGCTGCGCAAACTGACCGGGATCGTTTCGAAGTCGCGGACCTGCCTGATTTTCATCAACCAGATTCGCGAAAAGATCGGCGTGATGTTTGGAAATCCCGAAACCACAACGGGCGGGCGGGCGTTGAAGTTTTATGCGTCGATGCGCGTGGACATCCGGCGCATTCAGGCGATCAAGGAAGGCGACAAAGTGGTGGGATCGCGCACGCGCGCGAAAGTGGTGAAGAACAAAGTGGCGGCGCCGTTCCGCGAAGCCGAATTCGACATCGTCTACGGCGAAGGAATTTCGCGCGAAGGCGACTTGATTGATCTCGGCGTTGAGAAGGGCGTGCTGGAGAAGAGCGGGACGTGGATCAGCTTCGGCGGCGAGCGCATGGGCCAGGGGCGCGAGAATGCGCGGGTTTTCTTGAAGGAAAACAAGGACATTCGCGACAAGCTGGAAAATATGCTGCGCAAGAGGCTGGAAATTCCGATGCCGGGGAATTCGAATACGGGTGCCGGCTCCAACGGCCACGCGGCTCCTGTACACGCCGAGAAGCCGCCGATAAAGACCGCGGCAGCTGCTGCTGGAGCGGATGCTTCCAAGGCGAGGCCGACGCGGTAACCCAAAGCACTTTGAGTTAGATTCGTCCAGAGGGGCACCCGCCGCGGCGGGTGCCCCTACTTTTTGTACGCCGCGCATGTTCGGCAGCTAGCGGGTGAAAGTCCCGTCCCAACCTGATGGAGGTGAAGGGTAGCGAAGCGCAAGGGCGTCACCGTGAGGTGGGGTCTGAAGGAAGCGTGGAGCAAAGATACGGGCCGATGGACAAGAACTGGATTTGAGGCCTACGGCGTCGGACGAGCGAGCAAATGATCGCGAAGTCCGTATCCATCAAGGACGCTGGTGGTAAATCCGGCGGTCGCGTATCGAAAGCGGACGAACTTATCGCGGGAGATCTGCTGCACGTCTCGGATTCGTGACTGAGGGTGAAGCAATTCACTCTGATCCTGCAGCAGAAGTCAGCAGCGGGCGTAGTACTCACGGAAGTGAGGAAGGCCCAAACAGTGAGAGCGAGTAGTAGAACGTCGAACTCACGGGTGGCACGGCGCCAGCCAATCAGCTTCGGCTGAGTTTTGCAGGTTCAGAAGACGGTGAAGCCGAAACGGAAACCTGCAGAGCGGCGAAGCCCTTGTGGCGAACGACGACTCGAACCTTACGGCCCGTCAGGGCTCAACTCACTGAACCGCCGTATGCGGACCCGCATGTACGGTGGTGTGGCAGGGGAGGACGGGCAACCGTCCCCCCTATGCCGATTAGTGGGGAGAATTGTAGGAGGCGTAGCCTTCCCATTCGATGGGGGTATACGTGAAGTATTCTGTCACCATACTGTTTTGCTCCTACTCTGGAAAGGCTGAATCATGGCGCAGCACAATGACGTGGTCCGCCAGTCCTTTACGACGCAGGCGAAGGCGTTTGCGTCGAATCCTTGGGTTCGAACGAAGAACGAATTCGCCGGCTGGTGGCGTCCGCGCGGCTGAAGGGAACTGAGCGTGTACTGGATATTGCGACGGGGCCTGGGTACATCGCGGAAGCATTTGCGAGAGCCGCGCGGGAAGTGATCGGGGTGGATCTGACGGCGGCGATGCTGGCGATTGGGGAAGAGCGCACGAAGCAGAACGGGTTGTCCAATGTTTCGTTTCGAATGGGGGATGCGCAAAACCTGCCGTTCGAAAGAGAGAGTTTTGACGTGGTTGTCTGCCGGCTGGCGCTGCACCACATGCAGGAGCCCGGGCGAGTCGTGGGCGAGATGACGCGCGTGTGCAGGGCGGGAGGCACGGTGCTGGTGGAGGATATTTTTGCGAGCGAGCATGCCGAACGCGCGGAGTATCAGGACCGTTGGGAAAAATTGCGGGATCCTTCGCATGTTCGGGTGCTGCCACTGAGCGAACATTTGCGTTTGTTCAGGGAGGCCGGACTGGAGACCGATGCTGTCAAAACGTTTGACGATCTGTGCCCGGAAATGGAGCGGTGGCTAGCGACGACGAAAGCGCCGCCGGAACGAGCGGAGGAGGTTCGCCGGCTCCTCGAGGAGGACCGGGTAAGGGACCTGAGCGGCACGCGGCCGTTCCAAGATGCGGCGGGGCGGATGCATTTCCATGCCCGGACGGTGGTCCTGACTGGACGCAGGTTCAGGTGACTGGCCTGACGGTCAGCTATTCAAAACAAAGCACATAGCCTCGTACTGGGCCTGAGAGGCTATTGCGCTCTAGCGCCCCAACAACCTAGTATGAGTCTCATCCTGAGAGAGGTGTTATCTCAGGTGGAGAGGTTGTAGTGCGAGCTGAGGCTAAATGGCATCCAATGGAGGGCGCCATTGAGTGGTTGGCGCAGCCGATCGGTAGCAACGGGTCCTTGGCGGTAACGAACGAGCTTCATGAATGTTTGTTGACCGCAGGGGACAGCGTGAGGTAAAACTCTCGCCCCGGTAGAAATTCGGCAAGGGGCAGGCCAGAACGGGTTGATCGGTTCGCGGTCAATTTGGAAGAGGCAAGAATCTTGAAGAAATTGGTAAATGCAACTCTGGCGATTTTCCTGGCGACGCTCTGCGCCGTGCCCTTGCCGGCGGAACCGCGCGTGGGGAAATCCACTGGGCGGGCGCGCAGATCTGCTGCGCGGTATCGCGGCGTTCCGACGTTCGCGGATTCCACCAGCACGGATGACAGCCGTTATGACGATCCAGTGGTGCGGGCAGCGGCGGTTTCCGCTTTGGGCCGCTACAACGGCGCGGTGGTCGCCGTGGATCCGAACACAGGCCGCATCCTCACGGTCGTGAACCAGAAGATTGCTTTCGGCGAAGGCTACATTCCTTGCTCGACGATCAAGCCGACCATTGCCCTCGCCGCGCTCGAAGAAAACGTCATTACCCGAGACACGATGCTCAAAGTGGGCCGCCGGAAATACATGAACCTGACCGAGGCGATGGCGCACTCCAACAACAAGTTTTTCGAGGAGCTCGGCACGCGGATGGGATTCGACACGGTTTCCAGGTACAGCCGGCTTCTGGGTCTGGGCGAACTTGCGGGGTACAACCTGCCTGACGAACATCCTGGTTCCTTCCCGGCGGCGCCGCCTGCGTACGGCGGAATCGCGCGGATGTCCAGCTTCGGAGAAGGGATTCAAGTGACACCGCTGCAGCTTGCGGCGCTTTCCGCGGCGTTTGCCAACGGCGGGACACTCTACTACCTCCAATATCCTCACAGCGAGGAAGAAGTTCAGAACTTCACGCCGCGCGTGAAGCGCGAATTGAACATTTCGCTGATCCTTCCGGAAATCCGGGAAGGCTTGCTGGCGGCGGTTCTGTATGGCACCGGGAAATCGAGTTTCGATCGCGGCGGGGATGAAATGCCGCTCGGCAAGACCGGCACTTGCGACGATCACACTACGCCATCGAAGATCGGCTGGTTCCTCACATTTTCCGACGAAGCGCATTCGAAAATTGCGCTGGCGGTTTTGCTGCGCGGGAATACGCGGCGCGTAAAAGGGCCGACGGCGGCGCAAGTGGCAGGCGGCATATACCGCAGGCTGCGCGAACAGAATTATTTTGCGGACGCCGCGCGCGCCGTGGCCTTGAAGACCGGCAACTAGAACTTGCGTGAGAAGCCGGTTGGCCCAATTCATACTTGACCTCAGGGGCTAAAGCCCCAAATTTTCCACACTTTTCGGCACGGCTAAAGCCGTGCCCTTGGGAAGATCATTTACGGGTGAGAAACAAAAAGAGCCGGCTCGGGGTGAGCCGGCTCTTTTGTTTGGGTAGGACTACTGAGGAGAGGTGACTGCAACCACGGGCTGCAAGCTAAGAGAAACGATCTTCGTGCCGATCACTTCGCCCGAGACGATTAACTCGACGCGGCGGTTTTGTTGCCGGCCTTCGGAAGTATCGTTTGACGCGACAGGCCTAGTCTTGCCGAAGCCCGTTGCGGTGGTTGAAGATTCCGGGACGCCTTGCTGGGTCAGATAGCTTCGGACACCATTAGCGCGCTGCTCCGAGAGCTGCTGATTGAAAGCTTCGGTGCCGACGCTATCGGTGTTGCCTTCGATAGCCAGATTGAGCGTTGGGTAGGCGAGCACGATGCCGGATATTTTGGCGAGCTTCTCGCGGGCCAGCGGGCGCAGCGTGTACTTGCCGGAGTCGAAGAGCACATCCGACATATTCACAACGAGGCCGCGGGCGGTGTCACGAGTTTCCAGGATCAGGTTGAATTGCTGGAGGAGACGGGCGCGAAGCTCCCCGCGTTCACGAAGGGCCTGCTGAAGCTGCGCGTCGGAGGAGGCTGCGGCGGCGCGGTTGCGGTCGGAATCCGCCTGGGCGTCGTTGCGGGCTTTTTCGGCGTCGGCTTGAGCGCCAGCGGCTTGTTGGGCGGCGGCCTGCGCATCGCGGTTCTTGCGATCCGCTTCATTGCGGTCACGGACAGCGAGAGCGGTGTCGGCTTCGGCGTTAACGCGACGCTGGGATTCCGCGTTTGCACGATCCTTGGCGGCGGCTTCACGGTGCGACCCGGCGCGGCGTTCGGCCTCGGTGCGTTCTTCGTCGATATGCTTCACGGCGATTTCACGAGCGTCTTCCGCCGTCTGCACGGTTTCGCGGGAAAGGGAAATCAGCGCTTTCCTGTTTTCGTGCTTTCCGGTGGCGAGCGCGTCCGCTTCGTTCATCTGGCGAACGGCCTTACCGTAGCTTTCCGCGGCGTATCGTTCGGCGCCGGAGGATTGCGCTATGCGCAGTGCGTTGCGGGCTTCAAAAAATTCGAGGGGCAATTTGGCGTTCAGAATCACCGGGTCGAACTTATAGCCCGTGGGGATGTAGCCACCGCGATCGATCAATTCAAACTTGGCATCCACGACTTCGGTGGCGCCGACAGTATCGGAGCGAACGGAGTTTTCGAGGACCACAAGGTTGCTGGGACGACGTACGGCATAATAAGGTTCCGCAGTTACGATTAGCGCGAATGCCTGAAGGTCGGTGGTCACGTCCAGCTTACTGCGGTGATTATCGCCCACCAATACTTCGCCGATATTCACGGGACGGCCCTCCGGCGAAATGGCCCACAACACATATGTCAAATACTCATTGCCAAAACTCGTGGGCTTGTCCAATCCTGAAAATTCGGCTTCGATTTCAAGCGCCCCGCGCTTGCTCTCGACTTTGGCTTCGCCGGTTGCGCCAGGCATCAAATCGGTGCCTTGAAAATTGATTTTTGTGGCCCCACTGCGGTGTCTGTAGCTGACCGCCCGGGTGGTACGGCTCACTACACTGATGCGATACGTTGGTGTTGGATTGCCGGAGTCTGCCGGCTGTTGCGTCTGGGCCTGCGCTTGCGCCGAGGCGCCAAGCGTCATTACGACTGCCAGGGTGATACTGGATATCTTGAACATGAGGCTCCTTCTAGAAATCTTCGAGACCCCAGTATCAGGATTTGAGAGCCTCAATACTGTGCGATAGTGCACGCTTGGCAAGAAAGAAGGACGCAAAGCCGGGAATTCCGTTCTGGGAATGCACTTGGACTGCTGTTTGTCCACGTTGGGACACGCTCGGGCGTAAAGAGGGAGCAATTTGTGTCACTCCAGTCGTTCCGACGGGCTTTGGAAATGAAGGCCGTTGGGAAATTGGGCGCACGCTCGGGAATCGCAATTGACCCGGAGCGGGAGTTAGGACACAAGAGATAGGTGCGCTACCCTGCCAAGGGCGGTGTTTCGTCCGGCGAATTCGGCGGATGCGAAATGCAAGCAGCGAGTGAGTTGGGGGCACTGTGAATCGTCGCTTTTTATTCCTGCTGTTGGCTGTGTGTGCCGCCGGCGCTGCCACGTGTTTGTACGTTTTCCAGCAGCGGCTCGAAACGGCCACGGAATTCGATCGCCAGGTAAAGCTCGCGCAGGACGAAGCCGCGCGCATCCGCAAAGAATTAGTTCTCCCTATGGAGAAGAGAGTTCCGGCGGGCGAGAATTTTGCCGCCGCGCTGCAGAAATTCGGGTTGAGCGCAGAAGAAGCGGCGAACGCCTCCGCGGCGGCCCAGCGCACCTTCAACCTGCGCCAGGTGCGCGCGGGAAATACGATCACCGTGGGACGTTTCGTCGAGGGGGCGCTGCGGGAGATCGACTACAAAATCGACGCGGACCGCATGCTGAAAATCGTACCGGAGGACCGCGGGTTCACGGCGGAGATCCGGGAGATTCCATCAAAAACGGAAATTGCCGCCGTTGTGGGCCGGGTTGACGATTCGCTATTCAACGCCGTGGAAGACGTGGGCGAATCCGCGGAACTAGCGATGCGCATGGCGCAAATCTTCGGCTACGACCTGGATTTCTACACCGATCCGCGAAAAGGCGATACGTTTCGAATCGTGCTCGAAAAGAAAAAATACACCAACGGGCAAACCGCGGGATACGGAAAAATCCTGGCGGCGGAATACGAAAATGCCGGGAAAAAGTATCAAGCGCTGCTCTTTCACGATCCCGCAGGCCGGCCAGGATATTATTCGGCCGACGGCAAGTCGCTGCAGAAAGCGTTTCTTCGATCGCCGCTGAAATTCGGTGCCCCGGTGACGTCGCATTTCAACAGGGCGCGTTTCCATCCGATTCTCAAAACTTACCGGCCGCACATGGGGACGGACTATGGCGCGCCAGTGGGGACGCCGGTGCAGACGATTGGGAGCGGCCGGGTGATATTCGCGGGGCGGAAGGGCGGAGAAGGCAATATGGTGCAAGTGGCGCATTCGAATGGGTACGAAACGATGTATCTGCATTTGTCGCGGATGTTCGTGCGCCCGGGCGAGCGCATTGAAATCGGAAAGACGATTGGATTGGTAGGAAGCACGGGACTCTCGACCGGGCCGCACCTGGACTTCCGGATTTTGCAGAAGGGCCAGTATAAGAATTTCGAAAAGCTGGGGCTGCCGCCCTCGGACCCCGTTTCAAAGAAAAATCTGCCGGAGTTTGCGGCTTTGCGGGAGAAGTGGCTTCCTGTGCTGAAAAATCCGGAAATTCTTCAGGCCGGCGTCGCTCAGTCGGGCCCCCGCGAGGACCACTGAAGGGCTGCTCAGATTGATTCTAGAGTGATCCGCGAACAATATGCATTGTAGCAATTAATAGATGATGGGAAGTTTCGTAAAGTCGCTGGACGACGCGTCGGAGACCCGGAACACGACCAGGGTGCGATCGTCATGGGGAGCGATCCCTGCACCGCTATGGGCGTCGGTGGCCAGTAAGATTTGTTCGGCAATCAGGCTGGCGGAGTCTTCCTGAGAGAGGCCGGCAAGAAGCGCGCTCAAACGTTGCTGGCCGAATTCCTCGAGCGCGGCATTTTCCGATTCGAGAATACCGTCGGAAGCGAAAAGAACAACGTCACCCGGTTGCAATTCGATGGTGGTCTCATCGTACTGAGTGTCGGGAATCAAGCCGAGGGGGACGCCCTCGAGGCGGATGATTTGCACCTGACCGTCACGGACCAAGAGGGGATAGGGGCCGCCAGCGTTGGCCAAGGTGAGCTTGCGCGACGAGGCGTCAAAAACCGCGAACAACATGGCAATGAATCTCGATTCGAGCCGCGCGCTGAGCAGCCGCTGATTTAGAAGGGCGAGCATGCTAGCCGGTTCGCCGGCGTGCTCGGCGACAAGTTCCCGCACCGTGCCGATCGCCAAGGTGCCGTAGAGAGCTGCGGCGGTGCCTTTGCCGGAAACATCGCCGAGCGCGAAGCCCAGGCGGCCTTCTCCGTAGGGAAAGAAATCATAAAAATCTCCGCCGAGGTCGCGAGCAGGGACGTAGGCAGCCGCGAGATCGAGACCGGGCACTTCGCGGGCGCCGGTAGGTAGGAGCTGGCGCTGGATTTCCCGCGCGCTGTCCATTTCGTGCCGGAGCCGGCGTTCACTCTCCCGCGAATCTTCATAGAGGCGCGCGTTCTCGAGTGCGACGGCAATGTAAGAGCCCAACGTGACAAGCATACGCTCGTGCTCCGCCGTGAAGGCGTGAGGAACGGCGCTTTCCAGATCGAGAACGCCGATGAGGCGGTCCTGCAAGAAAAGCGGAACAACGAGTTCCGAGCGAGTTTCCACGCCGCTTTCGCACCGAATGTAGCGGGGATCATCGGCGACGTCATTGATGCGAAGGACGCGGCGCTCGCCGGCAGCCGCTCCGGTGAGGCCCTGATGAAGTGGGAGCTGCGTGCGAGCCGGGATGGAATCCTCGTAGCACATGGCAAAAGCACTTTCGAGGAGCTGCGTCTGTTCGTTCCAGAGCATGACGCTGAAGACGTGATAGTTGACGATTTTCTTGACGCGCTGGGCAACGCGGCGCAGGAGTTCTTCGCGGTCCAGAATGGAGGTGAGCTCGCGGCTCACCTCGTAGAGGAGCAGGAGGGTCTTAGCCTGTTCGGGATGCGAGGCGAAAAGGCTCTGCGGCACCGGATCGGCATCGCCGAGGAGGGCAAAAGCTCCGAATTTCGAGACGTCTTCCATGACCTGGGCGGCTCCGAGAATATCCCCTATTTGATGTAACAGAATGCCGGAGGTTTCACAATTTGAATTTCAGGGGCGGGTCAGGAATCGGGGCCATCCTACGTGCGGTCCCTTTTTTGAAAGAGGGACTTGCTGCAGCTTTGCAAGGAAAGAAGCTCCGCTTCGTCCAGCCTATAGCGTTCGATGGCCGCCTTGTAGCCGCACCAATTGAACCGACGATGGCGCTTGGCCATGGTCCCAAAGAAGCGGTCGAAAAAGTAGAAGCCGATACCGAAGTTGGCATCCATGAAGCCGTTGCTGTCCAGGCTTTTGTGATGAATATCGTGCAGCCGGCGCGCTTTCAGAAACCAAGTCCGCAAGCCCGGAACTTTGGCCATCCAGAAATCCTCGACGTGCATGCGGTCGTGCAGATAGCTGAACATCAGGATAGGCCAGCCGAGAAGCGTACAAAGCGCGAGCACTTGGTAAGCATGCGGAACATGAAGCAAAGCCATCACGCCCCAGCAGAACAGGAGAATCACGCCCGACGGGACAAGCCATTCCAGCCCGATGTTACCCACGGAAAACCGATGGTTCGTAGCGTCGAGGTACTCGTGGGCGCGCATGGGTTGCCGGGGGCCATAGACCAGAAAGTGATGGATCAGATGGCCCTGGCTGAGAGCTGGGATTTTGTCGCTGTGCAGAAGACGGTGCAGCCAGTAGCCGGCGAATTCCGCAACGACGACGGAGTCCACCAGAGTTGCGAGGACTCCGACGAATGTGACGTGCAGGCGTTCGTAAAACATGGATGCACTCCTTCCGGTCTGCTGCGCTAGGGGTTTCCGAAACGAAAAACGATTCCGAACGAACCGCCGACCATGCTGATATAGGTGCCCGCTCCGCCGCCGACGCAGCGGGCGCGAGCCGGCTGCTGAAGCAAGATCGCTGCTGCCATCAGAATCATTTTTCGCATTGCAGTCTCCTGTGAATTTTTCCGGAATTTTCGTCCGGTGAGAGAAAGCTACACAGTGCGGGAGAGAAGCTCAAGCGACAAGGAACGCCAAGGGGCCGGAAACGCGGGATGTCGCACGATGTCGCAGCGTTTCGTGTTGGACGAGTTGAAAGGAAAGGACTTACAAGGGCGGACGATGGCGCTCAACAGCGGTTTAGGCGCCCACGGCGGGCGCACCCCACGCGGTACGTATGGTAGAAGGTGGAAAGAGCCGGCAGGGACGTCCTTCGGGGCTCAGGGCAAGCCGGCGCTGCAGCTCTCGAAAAGCTATGTGGTGATGGAACGGAGAGCTACTTCACTTCCCAGGTGTCGCCGGCGCGAAGGAGTTTGGCGAGATCGCCGGGACCGCGCTTGGCGATGACGGCCTGGACCTGTTCGTTCATGACATCTTCGTAGCGTGGGACGTCGCCCCAGGCACGGAAGACGCCGATGGGAGTGGGAAAATTGGGGCGGCCTTCCATGTGGGAGAGCTGGAAGGCGTAGGAAGGGAGCGGATGGTGTGCATCGTGGACGATGAGATCGGATGCGGTGATGCCGTTGGCGAGCTGGACGACTTCGAAGTCACCGTCGGATTTGCGGCGGATGCCCTTGTCGCGGTTCTTACCGAAAATCATGGGCTGGCCGTGTTCCAGCTGGAGGACGTGTTCGCTGCGGGCATCGCGCTCTGTCAGGTTGAACCATGCGCCGTCATTGAAAATGTTGCAGTTCTGCAGAATCTCGACGTAGGCGGAACCTTTGTGCGCGGCGGCGTGTCTCAGGGTGTCCTTCAAGTGGCTCTGGAAGACGTCAACGGAGCGCGCGACAAAGGTGGCTTCGGAGCCGATGGCCAGCGAAACGGGATTGAAGGGACGGTCGACCGAGCCGAAGGGCGTTGATTTTGCTTTTTTGTTGAGTTCGGAGGTTGGAGAATACTGGCCCTTCGTGAGCCCATAAATTTTATTATTGAAGAGAAGAACCTTGATGCCGACGTTGCGGCGGAGCATGTGAATGGTGTGATTGCCGCCGATGGATAGCGCATCGCCGTCGCCGGTGGCCACCCAAACTTCCAGGTCGGGCCGGATGGCTTTGAGGCCGGTGGCTACAGCAGGGGCCCGGCCGTGAATCGTGTGGAAACCATAGGTGTTCATGTAATACGGGAAGCGGCTGGAGCAGCCGATGCCGGAGATGATGACGAAATTTTCTTTCTTAATGCCAAGCTCAGGGAAAACGGCCTGGACCGCGGAGAGAATAGCGTAGTCCCCGCACCCTGGGCACCAGCGCACTTCCTGGTCGGTCTGAAAATCCTTTTTCGTGAGCGGCGGCGGCAGAGTTGCGGTGCCCATGATCGGTTCTCCTAGAGTCCTAACATTTCTTCGATTTTTTGTTCGAGCTCCGCTTGTTTGAACGGGCGGCCCTGAATCTTGTTGAGGCCGACAGCGTCCACGAGATACTTCGCGCGCAGAACCCACAAGAGCTGGCCCATGTTCAGTTCGGGGACGAGAATTCTCTTGTAGCGTTTGAAAATGTCGCCGAGATTCGACGGCAGCGGATTGAGATACCGCAGGTGCAAATGGCCGATTTTGCGGCCCTTGGCGCGCTGCGCTTTGAGTGCGGCGGTGATGGAACCGGATGTGGAGCCCCAGGCGACAATCAGTAAATCGCCTTCGAGATCGCCCGCGGGCAGCATGTTGGGGATTTCTTGCGCGACGGCCGCGACTTTCGCCGCGCGGATGCGCACCATATTTTCGTGGTTCAGCGGCTCGTAGTTGATATTTCCGGTGGGGTCCTGTTTCTCCAGGCCACCGATGCGATGCTCGAGCCCCGGCGTTCCAGGAACGGCCCAAGGCCGGGCCAGTGTTTTCGGATCGCGTTTATAGGGAAGGAATCCGAGCGGGTCACTGGCAAACTTCACTGGAAAATCGGGGATTTCGCTCAGCTCCGGAATACGCCACGGCTCCGCGCCGTTTGCGAGATAGCCGTCGGAAAGAATGATGACCGGCACCATGTACTTGACGGCGATGCGGCTGGCTTCGATGGCGACCCAGAAACAATCGGCCGGAGTGGAGGCCGCGAGAACGGGAATAGGTGCTTCGGAGTTGCGGCCGAAGAGCGCCTGGAGCAAGTCCGCTTGCTCGGTCTTGGTCGGCAATCCCGTGGATGGGCCACCGCGCTGGATGTCGCAAATGACCAGCGGAATCTCGACGGCCACGGCAAGTCCCATGGCTTCTGTTTTCAGCGCCATACCAGGACCGGAAGTTGTCGTGATGGCCAGCGCACCACCGTAGGCTGCGCCAATCGCCGAGGTGATCGCGGCGATTTCGTCTTCGGCCTGAAAGGTCATCACGCCGAAGTCTTTGTACATGGAAAGTTCGTGAAGGATGTCCGAAGCCGGAGTGATCGGATAGCTGCCCTGGAAGAGGGTCAGACCCGATTTCTGCGCGGCAGTCACAAATCCCAGAGCCAGCGCCTGGTTGCCGCTCATGCTGCGATACAGGCCCGGGGTGAGCTGAGCCGGCGGAATTTCGTAACTGATTTGAAATGCTTCCGTGGCTTCGCAATAGGAGTAGCCGCCTTTGAGAGCGAGCTTATTGGCTTCGACGAGCAGCGGCTTGTTCTTGAACTTTTCTTCGATCCAGCGGACCGTGGGTTCCATCGAACGGTTGTAGAGCCAGTAGCACATGCCCAGCGCGAAGAAGTTCTTGCACCGATCCATGGACTTGGCGTCGAGACCGAGATGTTCCAGCGAACGCCGCGTGAGGCGTTCGAGCTCCACCGAAAAGAGCCGGAATTTGTCCAGAGAATGATCTTCCAGCGGATTGGAAGTTACTTGCGCCTTGCGCAGATCGTTTTCTGTGAAGCTGTCGCTGTTGACGATCAGGATTCCGTTGGCTTTCAGGTCGCTGACGTTCACCTTCAACGCAGCGGGATTCATGGCGATCAGGACGTCAATCGCGTCGCCGGGCGTGTGAACTTCATTCGAGGAAAAATGGAGCTGGAAGCCGCTGACGCCGGGAATGGTTCCCGCAGGAGCGCGAATTTCCGCGGGATAGTCAGGGAAGGTGGCGATGTCATTGCCGTACAGCGCGACGGTATTCGTGAACTGGTTGCCGGTAACCTGCATGCCGTCGCCGGAATCCCCCGCGAAGCGAATGACCGCCTGCTCGATTACTTCGCGCTTGTGCTTGACTGGTGGAACTTCCGCGAGTGTAGACATTCTGGTGCGAACCCTCCGCTCATCGATGAACTCCCCGACTACCCCCGGGGGAGCACGGCTCAGTCAAAAGGATGAGGCGGCGCAATGAAAGGATGGCTTCTAAAAACAGCCCGCCGGAGCCGATACCCAAAGGATATCACACCGGTCTGTATGCGGGAGCGACGGAGTCAGTTGAGCAACACTTTTTCAGCTAGGATCGGCGTAAATGCAGGTTCGCATTGGAGAACACACGTAATGCGGGACACAAACGGGCGGTGAAACAGAATGCGGTGCGTCCGGAACAGCCAGGGCCACCGAGGGAGAGGCGGGGCCCAACTGAGAAAAGAACTAGTTGACGTTCGCTTTCTTTTCGCCTAAAGTGCCTGAGGAAAAGGTTTGCGAGTGGAGACGTGAACATGCCCCTGACCAAGAGACAAAAAGAGGTACTCGATTACCTCGTTGCGTTTGAGACCAAGCATGGATACGCGCCGAGCTTTGAAGAAATAGGCAAGGGCCTGAAGCTGACGTCGCTCGCGACGGTGCACAAGCACATCACGACGCTGGAGAAAAAGGGCTTTATTCGCCGCGGCTATAATCAGAGCCGCTCGATCGAAATTGTGCAATTGCCGAAATCGGTCAAGGACCAGGTGATGGAGCGCAAGATCCAAGAACTTCCTCTCGTGGGGCGGATTGCCGCAGGGCGTCCGTTGGAAGCCGTCGAGGAGCACGAGACGCTTTCACTTGGGGATTTTGCGCGTGGCGGCAATTCGTTTGTGCTCCAGGTGAAGGGCAGTTCCATGATTGAGGACCACATCATGGACGGAGACTATGTGGTCTGCGAGCAGACGCAGGTGGCGAACGCCGGGGACATCGTGGTGGCGCTGGTCAGCGGGGATGAGGCGACGTTGAAGCGTTTCTATCGCGAAGGACCGGGCAAGATTCGTCTGCAACCAGCAAATTCGGAGATGTCTCCCATCCTGGTCGCGGCGAACGACGTTCGAATTCAGGGCCGCGTCATCGGTGTTCTCCGGAAGTACTGAGCCGGACTCCGCAGTCTTTGCCGCCAGCCATCCGCATGAAATCATCTGCTGCTCATCCAAATCTTTCAGGGTATTTGCTCCGCCAGGGCTTCCGTTTAATTCCGTTCCAGAATCATTTGTGACAGAATTAATGCGGAGGCAAATGATTTGCCAGCTAAGCGCGAAAGTATTTTGGTGGTGGATTCGAATGACGCCTCGCGACAGGCGCTCTGCGAACTCTTGCGATCCGCCGGCTACGAGGTCGCAGAATCGGCTTCGCAAACCGAGGGTTTTGATTTTGTGCGAAATACCGGCGTGGACCTCCTGCTGCTGACCGCCGACTTGGCCGACATCCAATGCTGCGACGCCCTCGCGGAGGTCAAAGGAAATGCGTCGACGGCCGGCACGCGAGTGATACTCCTCACGCAAGGAAGCGGGGCTGAACGCGCTCGCGGCCTCGACCTTGGCGCCGACGATATTCTCACGCTGCCGTGGGAACCTGCCGAGATGCTGGCGCGAGTCCGCGTGCAGTTGCGCGAAAAACACGCCGTCGATCAACTCGCCGAGAAAACTCGTATTGCCGATCAGGGACGAGAGATGGCGCAGACCGCGTTCCAGACGCTGGCCGTCACCGAAAAAATGACGCGCGATGCGTTTTCACTGGAACGCGCGCTGAAAATCGGCGTGTCGGCGCTTTTTACGATCGCTATCGTGATTGCGGGGATTTTTCTCCTGTATTCACGGCGCGCGAACAAGGAAGCAAACCGCGCGTATTCCGTAATCGCTCAACTGGAGCGCGGCGCCCACCGCCAGGAGCAGTTGGTAGCAGATTCCCGCAGCGCACGCGCTGATCTTCAGCATGCGGATGTTCTTCAGCAAAAGCAGCAGCTTCAGCAGCAATCGGAGGAGCTGCGCCAGAAAATCTCCGGCGCACAGGCCGATGAAGTTGCTTCGTTGCGGAAACAGCTTGGCGAAACGACCAATCGTCTGCGGCGCATCGAAACGGAATCGCAGACGGCCGAGGACGTGATTCGCGCCTATGCGCCGAGCGTTTGCCTGCTGCACGTTTCCGTCTCTTTTGTTGAGCGCGCGTCCGGCCGGCCGCTGCGCTACGGGGGAATCAACCCCGACGGAGGACCGCTGAAGGACAGTGACGGCAATCCGGTGTACACGCTGGAGGGCCGCGCGCCAGAGGTGCGGGCTGATTTTTTTGGCACCGGCTTTATCGTTGGTGAGGGACGCATTCTGACCAATCATCACGTCGTCCAGCCCTGGTGGAAGAATGACGAACTTGCTTCCGTTTTGAGCCAGGGTCTCACTCCAGCGATTGCGGAGATGAGCGCCTATTTCCCGGAAGCCGCCGCCGGGGTCGGCGTGAGCATTTCGCAGATTTCAGATGAGGCGGATCTCGCGCTTGTGAAAGGGGATTTTTCCAGCTTGAAGCGTCCGATCCTGAAAATCGATGCGAGGAAAGAGGCGGCGATCAGCGGTCAACCCTTGCTGTCGCTCGGCTACGCCACGGGGCTCAGCGCCATTCTCGCGCGTGCTGGAGAAGAAGCTGTCGACGAAATCGTGAAGACCACCGGCGGAGACCCCAAGAAAGTCGTTGATGAACTGGAACGCCGCAAGCTGATCCGCCCCCTGGTGACGCAAGGACACATCGGCGACGTACTTGCCGACAAGATTGTTTACGACGCGCAGACCACTTCAGGAGGGTCCGGCGGACCGCTGATCAACCGCAGTGGGGAAGTGATTGGAGTGACTTTCGCGGTGGTCAGAGGATTTGGCGGTTCGAATTTCGGTGTTCCGATTCGCTACGCCCAGCCGCTCCTCAAGCCATGAGGGTCCGCCTTGGTTTGTTTTCGGAGGTGGAGCTGAAGCGGCATATTCCCTCGTACACTGGAATCATGGTTCGCATGCTCATTAGCGCGCGTCTGATTGTTGTTTGCCTGCTCACAGTTGGGCTGGCGTGGCCCGCGCCCGTGCGCGCGTACGCAGTCCTTTCCCACGAAGCTATCATCGATGCGGCCTGGGAAACTCACATCAAGCCCCTGCTTCTCAAGAAATTTCCACAAGCTACCGAGGAAGATATGAGCCGTGCGCAGGCCTATGCCTATGGAGGCGCCATCATTCAAGACATGGGCTACTATCCTTACGGAAAGCCCTTCTTTAGCGACCTCACGCATTACATTCGCAGCGGCGACTTCATTCAGGCACTTCTGCGCGATTCGAAAGACATCAACGAATTTGCTTTTGCTATCGGCGCCTTGGCGCACTATGCTGCGGACAACGACGGCCATCGTCTGGGCATCAATCGAGCCGTTCCGGTCTTGTATCCGGGCCTGCGGAAGAAATTCGGGGATAGCGTGTCTTTTGAAGAGGATCGTCTCGCGCACGTGAAGACTGAATTTGGATTCGACGTTCTTGAAATTGCGCGCGAGCGGTATGCTCCGGACAGCTACCACGATTTCATCGGGTTTGAAGTGTCCCGTGCTCTGCTGGAGCAAGCGTTTCGGGAGACCTATGGACTCGAACTGCAAGCTGTACTGATCAACGAGGACAAGGCCCTCAATTCGTACCGCCGCGATGTCAGCAAATTCATTCCGAAAGCGACTCGCATCGCCTGGCACCTCAAGAAAGACGAGATCAGGGATGACATCCCCGACGCCACGAAGAAAAAGTTTCTCTACAATTTGTCACGGTCGAATTTTGAGCGCGAATGGGGCAAGGACTACCACAAGCCCAGCCCAGGCGAGCGCTTTCTCGCTTTTCTGTATAAACTGCTTCCAAAGTTTGGGCCGCTCAAGGTTCTGCAATTCAAGACGCCGACGCCGGAAACCGAACGGATGTTTGAGGCCAGCTTCAACGCTACGCTGGACCGCTATCGACAACTCCTGACGGAAGTTCGCGAAGACAAATTGGATTTGCCAAACGCCAATTTCGACGTCGGCCAGAGCACCGGTCCCGGAAAATACCGTTTGAATGACGAAGCGCACGCCGAACTGCTGGACAAGCTTGCGGAGAAGAGCTTTCTTGGCGCGTCGCCAGAAGTAAAGGCAGAACTCGTGCAATTCTTTGCAGACCCTTCCGCAGCCTATGCAACAAAGCGCCACGCCAAGGCCTGGGCGAAAGTCCAGAGCCAACTGCAACAATTGAAATCGGCGCCGGCAATGCCGGCCGGGGTGGATTCTTCACAGGAAGCCGCGACCGCCGCACCTTAACTCGCTTGCTCGAGTCGCCCAGTTTCTCTCCCCGATAGCTCATGAAAATAACTCTTTCCGTTCATCGAAAAAACTGCATCAGCATGACGCCGCGCCTGTGAAACAATGTAGAATTTCGCGCAACACATTTTTGCCACTGTGATGAAGAAGACCAAGCCAATCCAGAAACTGCTCGCCGCCAACCGCAGCGAAATCGCCATTCGCATCTTTCGGGCCGCGAACGAACTCGGACTGCGGACCGTGGCCATCTATTCGCAGGAGGATCGGCTGGCACTACATCGTTTCAAGGCCGACGAAGCCTACCAGATCGGCGCAGGCAAAGGTCCCGTTGAGGCTTATTTGGACATTCCGGGAATCATCGCGCTCGCGAAAGAAAAGGGCGTGGATGCAATTCATCCGGGTTACGGATTTCTTTCCGAGAATCCCGCGCTGGCTCGTGCGTGCGATAAAGCGGGGATCACATTCATTGGCCCCTCGCCTGAACTGCTGGAACTGTTAGGCGACAAAACTGCTGCGAGACGGCTGGCCACTTCGGCGGGAGTGCCCGTTCTGCCGGGAACCGAGAAGCCGGTGAAATCCACGAGCGAAGCACACAAGATTGCGCAGGAGATCGGCTATCCCGTCATCGTGAAAGCTGCGATGGGCGGCGGTGGCCGGGGGATGCGCGTTGTCCATGGTGCGGCGCAGCTTGATGCTCTTCTCGAGGAAGCACAGGGCGAAGCGCGATCTGCTTTCGGCGATGCATCCGTCTTCCTGGAAAAGTACCTGCCCCGGGCGCGGCATCTGGAAGTTCAAATCCTAGCCGACCATCACGGCAGCTTGCTGCATCTGTACGAACGCGACTGCTCGGTGCAGCGACGGCATCAAAAGGTTGTCGAGGTCGCTCCCGCTTCGAATCTTCCCGCCGGTGTTCGAGGCGAACTTTGCGGCGCGGCGGTGCAGCTTGCACGCCAGGCGAATTATCGCAATGCCGGGACGGTGGAGTTTCTTTACGACGTCGATTCGCGGAAGTGGTATTTCATCGAAGTCAATCCGCGCATCCAGGTGGAGCATACCGTCACGGAAATGGTGACGGGCATCGATCTGGTTCGTTCGCAAATTCTGATCGCGCAAGGACACCGGCTGCATGAGCCGCCGCTCGCGTTGCCAACACAAGAAAGCGTGCCGCTCAATGGCGCAGCTCTGCAATGCCGGGTGACTACCGAAGACCCGGAGAACAATTTCGCCCCAGACTACGGGAAAATATCAACTTACCGTTCTCCCGCCGGTTTTGGGATTCGACTGGATGGCGGCACCGCGTACGCAGGCGCGATGCTCGCCGCCTATTACGACTCGCTGCTTGTCAAAGTCACGGCTTGGGGCACGAATCTTCCCGAAGCTTGCCAGCGCATGGACCGCGCTCTTCGCGAGTTTCGTATTCGAGGTGTAAAGACGAATATTCCTTTCGTCGAGAACGTCGTGAACCATCCGAAGTTTCGTGCCGGGGAAGTCACGACGTCGTTTCTTGATGAGTCTCCAGAACTTTTCCGTTTTCCGAGCCGCGGTGATCGCGCCACCAAGCTTCTCTCCTATATCGGCGAGGTCATCCTCAACGGCAATCCCGAGGTGAAAGGGAAGCAAGCGCCGCAGGGATTTGATACGGCGGTTGTTCCCACGACTCCCGGCATCGCGCCTCCGGCAGGAACGCGTCAACTCCTGCAAAAGCTTGATCCGAAGAAATTTGCCGCGTGGGCGCGAAGAGAAAAGCGCCTGCTGATTACCGATACGACGTTACGCGATGCGCATCAGTCACTGATGGCGACACGCGTGCGGACCTACGATTTGCTGGCTACCGCCAGCGCGGTCGCGCACCGGTTGCCGAATCTTTTCAGCCTCGAGATGTGGGGCGGCGCGACGTTCGACACTTCGCTGCGCTTTCTCCACGAAGATCCCTGGCAACGCTTGCGCGAACTCCGGCGCCGCATTCCCAATATTTGCTTCCAGATGCTTCTCCGCGGCGCCAATGCTGTTGGATACGCCTCCTATCCCGACAACGTCATCATCGAATTCGTGCGCGAAGCTCACAATCAGGGCATCGACATCTTTCGGATTTTTGATTCGCTCAACTCCATTGAGAACATGCGCGTTTCGATTGATGCCGCGCTTGAAACCGGCGCCGTTTGCGAAGCAGCTATTTGCTATACCGGCGACATCCTCGACAAAGGCCGGCCGAAATATTCCCTCAAATATTACGTCGCGATGGCCAAGCAGCTCGAAAAGCTCGGCACACATTTTCTCGCCATCAAAGACATGGCTGGACTGTGCAGGCCTTACGCGGCTTTCGAATTGGTGAAAGCACTGCGCAATGAAATCGACATTCCTATTCATTTTCACACGCATGACACCAGCGGCATCAACTCTGCTTCCGTGTTGAAGGCTGCGGAGGCAGGAGTCGATGTTGCCGACGCGGCCGTCGCCTCCATGAGCGGCGGTACCAGCCAGCCCAATCTCAATTCCATCGTGGAAGGGCTGCGGCACACGCCCCGCGACACGCAACTCAACGTCGAGACGCTCAACGAGTGCTCCGACTACTGGGAGACGGTTCGAACCTACTATTTGCCGTTCGATTCCGCGCCCAAGTCCGGCTCGGCTCGCCTCTACCAGCACGAAATTCCCGGCGGCCAGTACACGAACTTGCGCGAGCAGGCCACGGCCATGGGCTTGGGCCACCGGTGGCGGGAAGCTGAGAAAATGTACGCGGAAGTGAACCTGCTATTCGGCGATATCGTCAAAGTGACGCCGTCCAGCAAAGTCGTTGGCGACATGACGCTATTTCTCATGGCCAAGGAGATGCCGCCGGCGGACATTCTGAAACTCGACGAAAAACACGACGTTTCGTTTCCCAATTCCGTGGTCGAAATGTTTTCGGGAGTTCTGGGTGTGCCGCCCGGCGGGTGGCCAAAGAAGCTGCAGAAAATCATTCTTCGTGGACAGGCTCCGCTCAAAGGCCGGCCGAGCGCAAACCTGGAAGCAGTAAACCTTGACGAAGAGCAGAAAGCGCTCGAGAAAAAGGCCGGCCATCCGATCCATCGCGACGATCTCCTTAGTTATTTGCTCTATCCCGAAGTTTTTTCGAAGTACGACAAGTTTCGCCAGACCTATTCGGATGTCAGCGTCTTGCCGACGCCCGCTTTTTTCTATGGTTTGAAATCGGGGGAGGAAATCAACGTAGAAATTGAATCCGGTAAATCGCTCATCATCAAGTTTCTGACCATCAGCGAGCCACACCCCGATGGCACGCGCACGCTCTTCTTTGAATTGAACGGGCAGCCCCGTGAGGTCAATGTGCGCGATCGCGCGCTCAGAGTTGTTGAGCGTGCTCATCCGAAGGCCGATCCCGCCGATCCTGGACAAGTGGCCGCGCCTACCGCGGGTGTGATCAGCGGAATCGCCGTGCAGACGAATCACACCGTGGAACGTGGAGCAAAACTTCTCACACTCGAAGCCATGAAAATGCAGTCCAATATCTATGCGCCCATCGCGGGGCGCATCGTGAAACTACAAGTGACGCCCGGCCAACACGTCGAAGCGAAAGACCTCTTGGTGACCATCGTACCGTGAGTTCCGGACAGCTCCGCAAACACGAACAATTTCGCTCGCGCTTCCTACGCAATCAGCGGGATCTTATCGTGTACACGCCGCCGGGATACGCGGAGCAAGCGTCGCGCCATTTTCCCGTCCTCTATCTTCATGACGGGCAGAATCTTTTCGACGGAGCGACATCTTTCATTCCCGGGCAGGATTGGCACGTCGGTCAGACGGCAGATCTTTGCATCCATGCGGGCGAGCTCGAGCCGCTCATCATCGTCGGCATGTACAACACGAAGGCGCGCATCCGCGAATACACTCCGACCCACGTGCCCAAACTCGGTGGCGGCCGCGCCGACCGCTATGCCAAGTTCATGCTGGAAGAAGTGAAGCCTTTCATCGATCGCGAATACCGCACGCTCACCGGCTCTCAATATAATGGCATCGGTGGCTCTTCGTTGGGCGGCTTGGTCTCCCTCTATCTCGGGCTCAAACATTCGCGCATTTTTGGCAAGATTGCCGCGCTCTCGCCGTCCGTGTGGTGGAACCAGCTTGTCATTCACCGTTTTGCTCAGATGGCCACGGTGGAGGCTCGACCACGCATCTGGCTTGACATCGGCACGCGTGAAGGCCCCCGCATCGTGCGCGACGTCGAAAAATTTCGTGATGTGCTTCTCGAAAAAGGCTGGAAGCTCGGGCAGGACTTGCATTACGAGCGCGTAGAGGGCGCGGAGCACAACGAAGCGGCCTGGGCGCAACGCGTCGGTCCGTTCCTGCAATTCCTGTATCCTTCGCGGTAGCCGCTGTATAATCCCCGCTCTGGTCTTGCCGTTTTCAGGGGGCGTCGAATGCAGGAAGGCCGGCCGCTCACCATCCTTTGCGTCAGCTCCTACGAAAAAGGACAGGAGTTCATCCGCACTTGCAAGGCTATCGGGTGCCACGTCTTGCTTTTGACCGTCGAAAAACTCCGCCATGCCGAGTGGCCATTCGAATGCCTCGATGATGTCTTCACCATGCCGGAGGGGCTTCCACTGCAGGGCCTGATCTACTCCGTCAGCTACATCGCGCGTTCCCGGCAGATCGACCGTATCGTCGCGCTGGACGAATTCGACATGGAAAACGTCTCCGCGCTTCGTGAACACCTGCGAATTCCCGGCATGGGGCTCACGACCGTGCGTTATTTTCGCGACAAATTGGCAATGCGCGCGCGGGCGCAGGAAGCAGGCATGCTCGTACCCGAGTTTATCCACGTTCTGAACCATGACAATCTTCGTGAGTTCATGGGGCGCGTGCCGGGACCCTGGCTGCTCAAGCCGCGCTCGCAGGCTTCCGGCATCGGAATGAAGAAGATTCATGCGCAGGAGGAATTATGGCCGTGGCTGGACCAGCTTGGCGATCAGCAGTCTTTCTATTTGCTGGAGCAATTTGTTCCGGGCTCGGTCTATCACGTGGATAGCGTCGCGTCGGAACGCGGCGTCGTTTTTGCCGCTGCTCATGCGTATGGTACGCCGCCGCTGGATACCTCTCATCACGGAGGTGTTTTCACCACGCGCACGCTTCCGCACGATGCGGAAGAAACCGAAGCGCTTCGGGAGATCAATCGTAATTTGCTGGCGGGCCTCGGATTCGTGCGCGGCGTGACGCACGCGGAATTCCTGAAGTCGCATGCCGACGGCAAGTTTTATTTCATCGAGGTCGCTGCGCGCGTTGGCGGCGCGTACATTGCAGATGTAATTGAGGCGGCGAGCGGCATCAACCTCTGGCGTGAATGGGCGAGGCTCGAGGTGGGAGCAGGGAAGCAGCCTTACGAGCTTCCTCCCGTGCGCCGCGACTATGCCGGCGTAATTCTATCGCTCGCCCGCCAGGAGCATCCTGACACTTCTGCGTATACCGATCCGGAGATCGTCTATCGCGTCACGAAGTATCACCACGCCGGCCTTGTGCTGAAGTCCCCCAGTCACGAGCGCATCCAGCAGCTACTGGATTCCTACGCGCGTCGCTTCCATGAAGATTTTGTCGCCACGCAGCCCGTTCCGGACAAGCCCACCTCGTAGGGGGAAGCGGAGCTTTCCACGCTTTACATTTCCTCCGCATTCCTTCAGACTTTGCGTGGATTAAGCCCACCCGGCCCTGGCACGTCCTGTCCCAAAGTCTAGTAACTTTCTGGAACAGTGCTTTCACACATTGTTTGCTGTGCGCCCTTCCGGGGAATACAGTTTGCATTACCCCGGCCGGAAATCTACGTGGGGTGCTGTCCCTTTGGGAGGACCGATGTGGGGCAATAAGAAACCGGATGGACCGCAAGCCGGGCCGCCGGAGCAAAAAAATTTACAAACGAATCAGTCGTCGAAGCCCGCTTCGACGACTTGGGAGGGAACAACCGCAATGAGTACAGATGCCATGCGTCCTTTGGGTGCGACCGCGGACCGCTCGACTGCGCGGCTCGGGTCCAGCCTGCACGTGAAAGGTGAAATCTCCGGCAATGAAGATCTGCTGATCGATGGAACAGTCGAAGGACTGATCCAGCTCGATGAGCGGAAGCTGACCGTCGGGGCCACTGCAAAAGTAACCGCCGACATCATTGCCCGCGAGGTGGTGGTATACGGCAACGTGAAGGGCAATCTTCGTGCAAAAGACCGTATTGAAATCAAGAAGGACGGTTCGGTGAACGGCGACCTGACCACCGCACGAATCATGATCGAAGACGGCGCCTACTTTAAGGGCTCCATCGAAATCGACAAGAGCTCGGAGAAGGAATCCAGTTCGAACGCGTTTGCCCGGGGCACTTCGGCGACCGCGGGTGCAGCGACGACGAAGACGATCTAAGTTAGTTAGTCCATTCCAAGCGGTCTCCTGAAAGCGCCCCGATCGGATCGGGGCGCTTTTGTTTTTGCAATTGGCAAATAGATATCCAATATTTCCTAACTTGATAACTATCAGATGGGGAATATTGTGCGCCCGGGGGATCCGTCTTGGACAAGCGCGCTAGTTGCACTCGTACTTTCCTGGCCGTTTGATGCCGGCATCCCGCCCGGAAAGTCAGTGGGGCCGTTCGATGGGACGGTTACGGCAGGGCGTCCCGGTGATGGTTCTTCTTCTCGCGTTGGAGTGTGCAGGTTGCGGAGGTGGCGCTGCGTCCTTCAGCCAACTCCCGCCTCCCCCTGCTGCCGACTTCTCCGTAGGGTTTTCGCCGAGTTCGGTGTCCGTCTTGCAGGGCGCCACGAGCCCGGCGATCAATATCACAGTGAACGGTTTGAATGGCTTCACCGGTACCGTTCAGATCACGCTCAGCGCGCTTCCCTCCGGGGTGATTTCGAATCCCGCAAGCCCATTCGCAGTGGCGGCAGGAGCGACCGTCCCAATCCTGATCGGCGCGGCAGCCAATGCAGCGACGGGAATTTCACGGTTTCCGCGCAGGGGACCGGTGGAGGATTGTCGCATGGCACGAATCTGGCTCTCACGATCCAAAGCGCTGCGGGTTCTACACTCTCGCGCACGGCCTATGCCAGGACGGATTCGACTTCAGCGGCCGATGATCCCTTCGGCGAGCCGCATCACCGGCATATGGCCTACGATGCGGTGAACAAACACTTGTTCGTCGCGAACCGCGCCATGAATCGCGTTGAGATCTTTTCCACATTTGACCAATCCCGCGTTGCCCAAATTTCCATTGCCGGCGCCAGTAGCGCAGATCTCTCCCCCGATGGCGCCACAGTCTGGATTGGTACTTCGTTGCAGGAAATCGTTGCCATCGATGCCGGCACCTGCATCTCAAGGCGCGCTACTTGCTCGCCGGACTTAGCCCGCTGCCCGGAATCAGTTTCAATCGCCCCGTGGAAGTGCTTTCTCTTTCGAATGGCAAGGCCATGATTCGTCTGCGTCAGCCGGTCTCTTCCCAAGCCTTGCTGGCGCTTTGGGATCCGGTTTCGAATTCACTGACGAATCTTACGTCCATTGCGCGGGTGGTTTTTCAACAGGGTGTTGGTGTCCTTGCGCGCTCCGGCGATCATTCGAAAGTTCTTGCCGCTGCGAACGACTCCACCGGTGAATTGGCGGTCTTCGATGCGGTGGGCAACGTCGTCGCGGTTCCGCGAACGCTGGGCGTGGGTCTGATCCAAAAGGCCTCTTCGAACCAGGACGGCACTCGATTTGCCGTCACCTTCGCGTCAAACGGAAGCACTCAGTTTCTAATTCTCGACGCAGCTTTGAATCAGGTTGGTTTCTATACTCCTTCAAACGTCTATGACGTCACATTCTCGCGCGACGGGAAATATCTTTACATCAGCGAGACTTCTTCGAGCGGTTCGTTTGTTTCGGTTCTTGATGGCCATACAGCGCAACCGCGTGGCCGCGTCTCTGACGCAATGATTCAGGGTGTGCATACGGAGATCGAGGACGCTGACGAAACGCAGCTCCTTTTTGGGCTTTCGAATCGCGGCGTCAGCTTCGTCGATGCCGCCACGCCGATGACGCTTTCTTCGCCAGGCCCAATTCTTGCTGCCGCACCGAGCCTGCAACGCGCGGAGGGCCCTAACTCCGGCGGCACGGCGATTACGCTCACCGGTCTGAACTCTTCTTCTTCCCTCCGGATGAAACTTGGCACTCAACTCGCTTCGAATCTATCTGTACCAGTGCCGACACAAATCCAGGCGAACTCTCCTGCCAGCGTTTCGAACGGACCCGTCAATGTAACTGCCCTTTTCGACGACGGCTGGCTGGTGCTCGCGCCCGACGCCTTCAGCTATGGCCCGCAAATTTTGCAGATCCTTCCGAACGCAGGCGCGACCGCTGGTGGTGATTCGGTACAAATCTATGGCTACGGATTCGGCGGCGATGCCACAAAAATCACTGTGAAGATTGGGGCTGCAAACGCAACGGTTACAAAAATTGAGAGCGTCACCGACATCGCACCGTCTCTCGGACTCGACGTCAGCTATCCATTTCCGCTGGAGCGCTTCACGATTCAGTCGTCCGCCGGGTCTCCGGGCAAAGCGGACGTGGTCGTCACGAGTCCCGCCGGGTCCACAACCTCCGCGAAATCGTTCCAATATCTGCAGAGTGTTCAATCCTATTCGAAACCAGGATTTTTCCGGTTTGTCCTCTACGATCAAAAGCGCCAGCGGATCTATCTCACCAACATTGATCACGTCGATGCTTTCGACCTGCAATCGAACTCCTTTGCATTGCAATTCGCTCCGCCCGGCGGTCCTCCGCCAGACGCGGGTCTGCGCGGCCTGGCTTTGACGCCGGATGGCAGCCAACTGATCGTTGCTGATTTCGGCGCGCAAAGTGTCTATCTCATCGATCCCGTGAACGGAACGGGCACGACTGTGCCCGTCGGCGGCGTTCCCGGCTTCACCAACTCCGGTCCCGCACGCGTTGCCGCCACAAGCGCGCAAACAGTTTTCGTCGGCCTAAGCGGCGAGGGTAGCTCCGGCGGCACGTGCTCCACATGCTCAGCACAGTTGAATCTGGCAGTAAGCCCGCCAACGATTCAGCCGGCTCCTCAGCCGGAGGTCACCAGCCTCACCGGAGCGCCTCTCGTGCGGAGCGATGCTACCGGCAATCATATTTTTTGTTTCGTTCGATTCGGCCCCGGGCGGGCCCCTCGCTGTCTGGGATGCAGGCTTTCCAAATCAATTTGTAACTTCGGCTGCGAATGTCTCCGCTTCTGATCTCAACGCCGCAGGTGACGGAACGACGTTCGCCCTGCAAGCAAACGGTGGAACCGAAATCCGTTCCTCGGATCTCTCGCTTGCCGGTGTTCCAGCTTCCGCGGAACTCGCGCAAATTCCCGGGCGAGTTTCCGTGCCTGGCCTCACTCTGCATCCTTCGGGCGCTCTGCTCTATCAACCATTCCTCACGGGCGCTCCCGGAGGCGCAGGGGTGAAAGGCGGCGTGGACATTCTGGACGCACATTCCGGCGCGCTGCGGCTGCGAATTGTTCTCCCCCAGCAGTTGATGACCGACGTCGATGGACTGCACGGCAGCTTTCTGGCGACCGACGAGAATGGCCAGCGGCTTTTTGCCATCACTTCATCCGACGGCAGCGCGCAACACGCTGCGTTGACCGTTATTCAATTGGCTGGCGTCCCGCTTGGCATCGGGACAATTTCGCCTGCTACTGCCTCCGCGTCCGGTGGGACAATATTAACCATTCGCGGCAGCGGCTTTCAGAGCGCCACCACCGTCTTCATCAACGGGAAGGCCGCCACCGTATCCTTCAAGGACATGAACACGCTCACCGTCGTCACTCCAAGCCTTGCGGCGGGTTCCCAGCAGCTCACCATCACGAATCCTGATGGCGAAACCGTTTCGCTCGATGCTGCAATCACAGTGAACTGAGGAATTTCTCCCTTTATCTTTCGAGATCCCCTAACTTTTTTCTTACGTGGTTCATCCAATGCCAGTGGAGAAGAATTAGTCTGATGGCGCACTCGAATCTGGCGGTTGCGCAGCCCGTGGAAAGGATTCGAATGGAAACTCGGAGACTGGGAAACTCGGACATCAAGATCACGCCCGTAGGGTTTGGGGCATGGGCCATCGGCGGTTCCGGCTGGGAGTTTGCCTGGGGACCCCAGGATGACGCCGACTCCATCGCTGCGATTCATCGCGCACTCGAACTGGGAGTCAATTGGATCGACACCGCCGCTGTTTATGGGCTCGGGCATTCCGAGGAAATCGTTGCTCGCGCACTGAAGGAGTGGAGCGGGCCGCGCCCCTATGTCTTCACGAAATGTGTTTTGGCATGGGATGAAGAGGGAAAAATCAACCAAGTCTTCAGCGCCACTTCCATTCGCCGCGAATGCGAAGCCAGCCTTCGCCGGCTGCAGGCTGAAACAATCGATCTCTACCAGATTCACTGGCCGCCTGCCGACAATGGCCCGGGTCTCGAGGAAGCCTGGCAAACTCTCGTTGCTTTGCAGAAGGAAGGGAAAGTCCGTTGGATCGGCGTCTCCAATTTCAACGTGGAGCAGATGAAGCGCGCCGAGAAAATCGCGCCGATCACTTCTCTTCAGCCGCCCTATTCCATGATTCGCCGAAGCATCGAGAATGAGATTCTCCCTCACTGCCAGCAGCGGGGGATCGGCGTGATCGTCTACGCGCCCATGGCTTCGGGGTTACTCACTGGCGCCATGACTCGCGAACGCGCGGCGGCGTTGCCGGCCGATGATTTCCGCAGCCGCAATCCGGAATTTCGCGAGCCGCGCCTTTCCAAGAATCTCGCGCTTGTCGAGCGTCTTCGGCAGGTTGGAGCCCGCCACGGACGTACGCCCGGTGAGGTCGCGATTGCCTGGACGCTACGCCATCCCGCGGTCACCGGCGCCATCGTCGGGGCGCGCAACGCCAAGCAAGCCGAAGGCGTCATGCGCGCCGGCGACTTAAAACTCACCGAGGAAGAGATTGCAGAAATTGAAGGCGCAGCGGCCCTCGCAACGGCACGCTAAGTTTTTCATCTGTTTTGGATATGGGAAACTAACTGCCCTTGTGCCGACCGAAGCGCAGCTGCTCCCTCCTCCGGGGAAGGCAGACACAAAATGAATCTCGGTCTAAAAAGCAAAACTGCACTTGTTTCCGGCTCAACGGCGGGCATCGGCCTTGCCATTGCCGCCGCGCTGGCTGCTGAAGGCGCAAAGGTCATCATCAATGGCCGCACCAAAGCTCGCGTGGATGCTGCCCTCGGTCAGCTTCGCAAGCGCGTGAAGGACGCGGAGTTCCATGGGCTTGCCGCGGATCTCGGCGTGGCTGGCGGCCTGGAGCCGATTGCGCGCCAAATTCCCCGCGTCGATATCCTCGTCAATAATCTCGGCATCTTCGAGGCCAAGACCTTTTTCCACATTCCCGATGAGGATTGGAAGCGCCTGTTTGAAGTCAACGTTCTCAGCGGCGTTCGGCTTACGCGCCACTATCTGCCGGGCATGCTGGAACGGAATTGGGGCCGCGTCATTTTCGTTTCCAGTGAATCCGCGCAGCAGATTCCCGCCGAAATGATTCACTATGGCATGACCAAAACCGCTCAGGTCGCGGTCGCTCGGGGGCTTGCCGAATCGTTTCCCAATTCCGGCGTCACATTCAATTCCATTCTTGCCGGGCCCACGGCCTCGGAAGGTGCCGTCAACTTTATTGACGACATGGCGAAACAGCAGGGAATCACGAAAGATGAATTTGAGAAGCGCTTTTTTGAAAGCGCACGGCCCAGTTCGCTCCTCAAGCGCTTCGAAACACCGGAGGAAGTTGCTGCCGTAGTTGCTTTCGTCGCCAGCGCAGAAGCGGCTGCGATCAATGGGTCTGCGGTGCGCGCCGAAGGCGGGGTGATTCGCAGCATCTTCTGAGAAGAGTTCGCGGCTAAGCGCGCAGATAATCCGGCTTCCAATTCTTTACCAACTTCTTGATTGCTTTGCGCTCTGTGAGCTTCTCATCGAGTACTTTGCGCGCGAGCGCCGGCAGCTCCGCGTCGCTTGCAAATCGCAAAGCGACCAATTGTCCCGCCGTGAATTCTGCGATCCGTGGCTGAAGATCCGCGGGCACCAGCCGCTGGCAGCGCAGCCGCTCCTCCAGGCGTATGACGCGGTCCTGTACTCGTAACGCAAAGAGCCGCGCGTAGAGAAAACCAATCAGCAGCGCGGCCGCAAGCAGCATGGACTCGAATCCGGCCAGCGTGAATTCGCCCGCCTTCCAGCGGTAGATTTGCCAGCCGAAATTGATCGCGGCCACAGGTATGACAAAAAAGTGGAACGCCGGTACAAACTTGCCGTGATTTTCGAAATTCTGCTCAGCCATTGCTTTTCCTCCATTTCGCGCCTGATTGTAGCAAATCGCGCGTGTCCTCCCTTCGATTTCAGAAAATGGATCCACCGGCTTCTTGGACAATTCAGTCTGTCCGACAGTATCCTGATACTTCGATTTGCATTCGATGCGGAGAGTCACAAAATGGCCAAGGCATCCTGGGGTGGTAAAGTCATCGCGGAGAGCAACGCCACGGTCGTTGTCGAGGGCAATCAGTATTTCCCGTTGGACGCGGTCAAAAAGGAATTCCTGAAACCGAGCAAGCACACGACAATCTGCCCCTGGAAGGGGACCGCTCACTATTACCACGTGGAGGTGGACGGCATCAAGAATGACAATGCCGCGTGGTTTTATCCTGAACCCAAGCCGGCTGCCGCTGAAATCAAAAACCGAGTTGCCTTCTGGAAAGGCGTACGCGTCGAGGCCTGAGGGCTCGCGCCATTTCAAAAGCGTCTATTTCGCGATTTCGTTCTTGAACACGATACCGTTCTGCATCACGAACCGCACGTGCTCCAGCTCTCCTACATCTTTTAGCGGATCGCCTGCCACGGCAATTACTTCCGCATAAGCGCCGGGCGCAATCACGCCGATCTCGCCCTTCATGTCCAGCATCTCCGCCGCGCGTGACGTGGCCGATTGAATCGCGTCCATCGGCGCCATTCCCAGCGTCACCATGCGGCGAAATTCCTGCGCAAGCGGCTCAGTCCACGGGATCCCTCCCATATCCGTTCCGTAAACAATTTTCAAGTGCGCCTGCAGCGCCTTTCGAAACGACGTCTCGTGCAGGTTCGCTCTTGCGCGGTCACGCTTTCCCTCGGGAGTATTCGCCGGCGCCCAGTCGTTGTAGTACGGCGAGAGCGTTGGGCAATACCACGTTCCTTGCCGCTGCATCTGCGCGATTTGCGCATCGGTCATTTCCAGTCCGTGTTCGATCGAATCGCATCCGCCGTCCAGCGCCCTCTGCATACCGACTCCGTTGTACGCGTGGCACGCAACTTTCTTTCCCCAGCCATGAGCTTCGTCCACGATGGCCTTCAGTTCTTCCACGGTCAGCGTTGGTTGCGACACCAGGTTTCCTTGCTTATCCACCCACGACCGGTGCGTCATATAGACTTTCAACCAGTCCGCGCCGTGATCGAGCTGCTCGCGCGCCGCCTTTCGCGCCTGCACTGGGCCGTCAATCAGTTGTGCGCCTTTGGGCATGTCCAACTCCGGCGCGTAGCCCTCCAGGTTGTAGCCGCCGGTCGTTGAAATAGCGCGCGTTGAAGCGAAGATTCTCGGTCCTGGAATGGTTCCTTCCTCGATGGCCTGCTTTATGCCGACGTCGCCATAACCCGCGCCTTCGGTCTCCACGTCGCGCAAAGTTGTGAAACCCTGTTCCAGCGCGCGTTTTGCCGCGTACGTTGCGCGCGCCGCCCGCAATGCGATGCCGGCCTTCAAAATATTTGCGTCGTAGCCGCCTTTCGCCGGCTCCTCGCCCCACAAGAAAATGTGCGTGTGCGAATCGATCAGGCCCGGCAGGACGGTAGCGTTCGAAAGATCGATCACCTTGGCGTCGGCGGGGATCGCCGCTGAACCATCCGCCACTTTTTCTATACGGTCACCGCGCACAAAGATGAGCTGGTTTTTTCTCGGCGCAGCGCTCGTTCCGTCAATCAACGTCCCCGCGCGAATCACGGTCAACCCCGCAGCGGCCTGCGGTGCGGACTGCGCGCGCGCAACACTGGCACTTAGGAACGTTATCGCCAGAAAAAGTGCAAACAAGTGACGCATGGGAGTCTCCTAAATGGCGCTCGGTAGCTTGCAGCATTTCGAACGGTGATTGCAACAACTGGTTCAGGATCACGTACCCAGAAGATTAGGCTGGAGCCGCGAATATCCGTGTTCGTGCGCCCACAGCGTCAGCGGAATTGCCGCCAGGTCATCCACCAGCGGCACCGCGTTTCCATCTTTGGTGAGATCGACGGTTTGCAGATAGAATCTGCACGTCTCGCAGGCCTCGACCCGCACCTGCGGAAACTGCTCCGCGATGTACACGGGCAATTTCTCCTCCGCCTCCTCCCCGCAAGTGGGGCACAAAATTCGCCGGTACTCCCATTCCCGGCAACAAAAGCAACAAAGCAGAAATCGTTTCCCGCCATCCCCTTCCGGCCGTAGCACGCCCAGCAGTGGCCGCGCCCCGCAGATCGGGCAGACGTGCGACGTGGTCACTGCCGGCGGCAGCACTTGGTCTCCCGCCAAGAGTTCCGCATAAGGCTGCAGGAAAGCGCGAGGAAGGAACTGAGCAAACGCGCCAATCTGCAGGTCGAACTTCCCGGCATGCTCCCAATAGGCGTTCCAGCTGGCAATCCAGGAATCGGATGCCAACAGCGACATTTGCCGCGCGGCTTCACGGAGCGCCGGCGGAGCGTGCTGTTCGATCACGGACAGAAAATCCCGGTAGTGAGGCAAGAACACAGTCAGGTTGAGCGGAGCGCGACTGCCGTCCGCAAACTTGTGGCTCGACTTCGCGTCACTCGATGTGGCAAAGCTCGCGCGAAGCTCTGCTTGGAATGACGCCACCCGCCTGTAGAAATCGAGGAATTCCGACGCGAAGGGATGTGCTGCGGACAGCCGTTCCGCGCGCCGGATGCGCGCGCCATACTCGGACCCACCGGTTTGTGTTGTGTTCATTTGCGCGGCGTGGACGAATCGCCCGCGATTTCTTTGTACCAGCCCGGATGGTAGCGTTTGGCAAACGCCTCCGAAACATCGCCGCGAATCACAGAGCCAAACGCCCCGCGTTCCGCGAAGACGCTCATGTAGATGTGGATCAGGAAGAGCCCGATCGTTAATAGAGCCGCCGCGGGATGAATCAGCACGGCGATATACCGCAAGAAACGGAGGCTCCACGGGATGTGTTCGGGGAACCACAGAATGGCGCCAGTAAGAAGCAGCAAGAGGCTGCACCAGAAAAAGCCCCAGAATAGAAGTTTTTGTCCCGCGTTGTAGCGGCCTGCTGGGGGCATTTGATCGTCTTCATTCCGCATGTAATGCCCAATCGCTTTCCACCACACCTTGTCCACTTCCGTCGTGCGCATCTGCGCCGCCCACATGCTGTACATCTTGATCACCGCGCCGAAAAAGATCAGCCCGGCCCACGGATGCAGCATGCGTGAAATCTGCCCGCCGCCCAGGGCGATAGCAATCCAGAAACACCACGGCGAGTAGAACGCAAGTCCGGTCAGAAGGAGATAGATGTACGAAAAAGCCGCGGTCCAGTGCGTGAGGCGTTCATGAAGCTCGTACCGGAGAATGCGGCCGTGCGGAAGTATTTGTCCGGATTGGCTCACGATTTCGCTCCCCCCGCATTCGTGTCTTCATCTTCGCGGTCCTTGGGACCGAACCGCAGGTAGTGCACGAACAGCCCGATTAATCCCCCCACCATGGCGACGTTGCCCAGCCACTTCAGCGGACCTTTCCAGAGCTTGACGGTCCACGGAACGCGAGGATTGGCCGGCAATCCCCCATAGAGTTCCGGCTGGCTGGCGTCATGCAACACGTAAATCACGCCGGTGCCGCCGACTCCTTGCGGGTCATACACGCCGGCTTTCGGAAAGTTTGAATGCTCCTGTAGCTGCTTCGCGCGCTTTCCCGCCAGGTCCAGCATGTCTTCCTTGGTGCCGAAGTGCAGGCATCCCGTCGGACAGGACTTGATGCACGCCGGTTCAAGCCCCTCGCTCACGCGATCCGAACACAGCGTGCACTTGAATACGCGATTGGTCTTGGGGTTCATCTTCGGGATATCGAAGGGACATCCCGTGATGCAGTATCCGCAGCCGATGCAGTTCGCTTGCTGAAAATCCACGATGCCGTTCGTGTACTGGACGATGGCTCCGTCCGCAGGGCACGCCGCCAGGCACCCCGGCTCCGCGCAATGCATGCACTGGTTCTTGCGCATCAGCCACATCAGCGAGCCGTCGTCTTCGCGCACGTGCTCGTTGAAGAGGATCAAGTTCCAATAATTCCACCGCGTCTCCGGCATCGTTTGATAGGTATTATTAAAAACCGTCTCGCCAAAGGGCAGGTCGTTCCACTCCATGCATGCCACTTCGCAAGCCTTGCACCCGATGCACGTCGTGGTGTCAATGAGTTTGCAGGCCGTAAATCCGCGCTGCGTGTCTTCTCCGGGCACGCTTCCGGCGTGTCCGGACATTTTCTGGATGCGTAGTGTGGCTTGGCTCATCGAGTCTCTACGCTTTCTCCAGCTTCACGAGGAAGCCCTTGAATTCCGGTGTGTAAGCGTTGGGATCAAATACCGTCGGCGTCAGCAGATTCACCAGCGTCCTCGCGTCCTTGCCTTCGTCCTCGGCGATACCCCGATAACCTTGATGAATGGGAATGCCGATCTGATAGACCTTCTTTCCGTCGATCGTCATCGCCTTAATCCGTTTTGTGACCATCGCTTTCGCGATGTACTCCCCGCGGATGCTGGAGACTTTCACTTTTTCCCCGCCCGCGAGCCCCATTTCTTGCGCCATCTCCGCGGAAATCTCAACGAACGGCTCCGGCACCAGCTGCACGTTCATCGGATTGTTCTTCGTCCAGTAGTGGTATAGCTCGGTTAAGCGATAGGTCGTGCAGACGACGGTGTAGCCGTCTTTCGGGGTGGCGTATTTGTCGTCCGGCGTCTTGAAGCGCTTCACTACCGGATTGTGTGTCTGCGCCGGATGGAGCGGGTTGTCAATCGGGCTCTCGATCGGTTCGTAGTGCTCGGGGAATGGCCCATCCGCAAAAGCGCCCAGCGGTGCAAAGATTCGCCCCACGCCTTCCGGATTCATGATGAACGGTCCCATATGATCTTTGGGCTTGGAATCGATCTTGAAATCCACCACGTCGTTGCCCACCCATTTTTGCTGGCCTTCGTTCCACCAGACTTGCTTCCGCGTTGGGTCCCAGGGCTTGCCGTCGGCGTCGCACGACGCGCGGTTGTACAGCACACGGCGATTCGCCGGCCAGGACCAGCCCCACCCCGGATGCACACCCATATTCGAGGGATCCGAGGGATCGCGCCGCGCCGTCTGATTGCCCGCTTCGGTGAATGAGCCGGAGTAGATCCAGTTGCCGCAGGACGTCGTGCCATCGTCTTTCAGCCAGGCAAAGCCGGGAAGCTGTTGGCCCGCCTTGATTTGCTGTTTTGTCGCCGGATCCTCAAGATCCGCCAGCGCCTTCCCGTTGACTTCCTTCAACACCTCGGCCAGGGACGGACTCGATGGAACGGTGTAGTTCCAAGTCAGGTTCAAGACGGGATCGGGGAACTTGCCGCCTTCCTTCTTGTACAGCTCGCGGATTTTCAAGAAAATTTGCGCCACGATCGCCTGGTCCAGCCGGCAATCTCCGGGTGTCGGCAAAGCCGTATTCTTCCACAGCAGCCACCGCGCGGAATTGGTGAACGAGCCGTCCTTTTCGGCGAAACCCGCGCAAGGCAAGCGGTATACCGTCGTTTGAATCTGTTTCATCTCCTCCTGCGTGATGCCCGGCGATTTCCAGAATTCGCTGGTTTCGTCTGGATAAATCTCGCCGACCACCAGCCAATCCGCTTTTTTCAGCGCGTCAATATTTTTCTTGGAATCGGGACCGATTGCCACGCCGTTCATCCCAAAGGCCAGCATGCCCTTGACGATGCCGTTGTACATGTCGTCCCAGAGCTGCACCCATGAATAGTTGCGATCCACTTTCGGCAGATAATCGAACGCCCAGCCGTTTTGTTTCGTGGCTGCGTCGCCATAAAGGGCCTTCAGAAAGCTGGCCGCGAATTTCGGCGTGTTGCTATAGTAGTTGAACGAATCCCACGGCGCGGGCTTCGAGGGCGTCGGCGTAATGCGCTTCATCCAGGCTTCGAAGGAGGTATCCGCGGGAGTCGGCACCTTCAAGTAACCGGGCAAAGTGTCGAACACACCCGCCATGTCGGTGGCGCCCTGAATGTTCGAATGCCCGCGCAACGCGTTGACCCCGCCGCCCGCCCGTCCCACGTTTCCTAGCAGGAGTTGCAGCATCGCCGCCGTTCGAATGATCTGCGTGCCAAACGTATGCTGTGTCCATCCGACGGCGTAAATAATCGTCCCCGCCTTCTTCATGTCGCCGTCTTTGCGAATCGAGGTATAGAGCTCGGCGGCCTTAAGGAATTGTTCCTTGGGAATCCCGGTGATGCGCTCGACCATCTCCGGCGTATACCGCGAATAGTGCTTCTTCAGAAGCTGGAAGACGCAGTTGGGATTCTTCAGTGTGAGGTCGTAATCCACTTTTTCCGGCAGCAGCGGCAAAGCAGGAGGCGCGGCGCTTTGTCCCGCACCCGAATAGTTCCAGGAAGAGCGGTCATAACTTTGATTCTGCGCGTCAAACCCGGAAAAAACTCCATCCGTGTCCGCAGGCAGCTTGAAATCGCCTTTGACGATAAACGCCGCGTTCGTGTAGTTGACGAGGTAATCTTTCGCGATGCGGTTGTTCTCGATCGCGTAGCGAATAACGCCGCCGAGGAAAGCGATGTCCGAACCGGCGCGAATCTGGCAGAAGAGATCGGCGACCGCGGAGGTGCGCGTGAAGCGCGGATCGACGGAGATTATCTTTGCATTGCGCGTACGCTTCGCTTCGACCGGCCACTTGAACCCGCAGGGATGATTCTCGGCTGGATTACCGCCCATGATGAGCATCATGTCGGTATTCTTCATGTCCACCCAGCCATTGGTCATTGCGCCCCGGCCAAACGTTGGTCCCAAACTTGAGACCGTGGGGCCGTGTCAAACTCTGGCCTGGTTTTCTATGTGCACGACCCCCAGGGCGCGCATAGATTTCACGACGAGATAATTGAACTCATTGGTGTCCGTGCAGCCGCCGATCCACGCCACCGATTCCAAGCGGTTCACCGTGTGTCCCGCGGCATCCTTTTCGATAAACGTGTCGTCACGCGTCTTCTTCACTTTCGCGGCAATCTCATTGATCGCCTGGTCCCACGAAATATCTTCCCAATCGGTCCCGCCGGGCCGGCGCACCAGGGGCTTCAGCAGCCGCCGGTCGTTCAAGATCTCTTGCTGCAGCGAGGCGCCCTTGGGGCAGAGCGTGCCGCGGTTGGTCGGATGGTCGGGGTCTCCCTCGACGTGCACCACCTGCGCGGTCACGTTTTTGGCCCGGTCGCCGATGGTGTAGATGATCGTGCCGCAACCGACGGCACAGTACGGGCAGGTCGACCTTGTCTCGCTTGCCCGCGCAATCTTTAGAACGCGCAGTTGCGCATACGCAGGCTTCAAATCAAAGCCGAACACCGCGGCCGCAGCTCCACCAATGGTTGTCAATTTCAGGAAATCACGGCGGGTAGGATTCATTCTGGGGCAACCTCAGCAAGTCGAAAGGCAGAAAAGGCCTCGCGGAAACTCTTTCATAAGCCTTGCCATCCTCGGTGTCAAGAGCGATTTTGCGAACTTTGTGGACCGTAATTTTAAGCCAGATTCGTTGTACCCGACGACCTGCAAATTGCATCCAAATCAAAATACCCGGATTCTCAAAAGGAAGCACCGAAGTTTGCCCTTGCACGATACAATGGACACCATTGAGAACCCGGGATTGGCCATGTCTGTAATTTTTGGCTCCGCCCGTCCGTATGAACTTTAAGATGAGCGTTTCTAATCGCAGGGAGCAGGGGCGCTGATGGCGACTCCACCTATTTCGGCAAGACCGGACCTCGGTTCACTGCGCATCCACGACGGTCAGCGCAGCAAGAGCGACATGGGCAAACGCATCGTGTACGCCGCCATACCCGTGCTTTTGTTCGCCGGCATCGTGGTGGCTGCGTTTGCGTTCCGCACTCAAAAGGCTGTGGTCGAGGTTGCCCCGGCTTCAAGAGCGGATTCGGTTGGCCCTCAAACCGCGCTGAATGCCAGCGGCTACATCACGCCGCGCCGCCGCGCCACCATCGCCGCCAAGATTACCGGCCGCGTGACCGGCGTTTTCTTCGACGAGGGCACTCGCGTAAGGGAAGGCCAGCTCCTCGCCACGCTGGACGATGCCGACGCCAAGCGCGCACTCGATTCCGCGAAGGCCGATCGTGACGCCGCGCATGCTGCTATCGCGGACTACGAAGTTCAGCTCAGGAACTCGCAAATCTTGCATCGCCGCGCCGAGCAGCTCCAGCAAGCGGGCGTCCAAACGCAGGAGGCACTCGACAATGCCACCACGGCGGTGGACAGCCTCAAGGCCAAGATTGTGCTCGCCCGGCAACAGGTAGCTGCCTCCGAGGCTCGTATCGGCGTAGCGCAGCAAGCGGTGGATAATTGCACCATCCGCGCGCCCTTCGCCGGCATTGTCGTTTCGAAAGATGCCCAGGTCGGAGAGATGGTCTCGCCCATCTCCGCGGGTGGCGGTTTTACGCGCACGGGAATCGCCACGATCGTGGACATGCATTCCAACGAGATTGAAGTGGACGTCAACGAATCCTACATAGCAAAGGTGGCGGCGGGGCAAGAGGTCACTGCGACGCTGGATGCGCATCCGGACAAGCCGTTCCCCGCAAAGGTGCGCACCATCATCCCCACGGCGGACCGGCAGAAGGCCACCGTAAAAGTACGCATCACCATCACGAACCTGGAGAAATACGATTTCATTCTCCCAGACATGGGCGTGAAGGTCGCTTTCCTCGAACACGAAAAACCCGCGCCGAAGGACAAGGGAAAAGACAAGGGCCCGGAAGCCGTGGCCTTCATTCCCAAGAGCGCCGTGCGTTCCGAGGCAGGTTCTTCCTTCGTCTTTCTATTTCGTGATGGAAAAGTGGAGCGCCGCGCGGTGAAGCTGGGCACGGAGCGCGGCACGGATGTAGCGGTGCTGGCCGGGGTGTTGCCCGGTGATTCGCTGGTCGTCAAGGGCCCGGAGAGTTTGCACGATGGTGACAAAGTTGAAATCCGTACTGGGAGCGGAACATGATCCGAGTGGATGGACGCGGTGATTCCTCAAGTCTCATCAAGGTTCGCGGTCTGAATAAGACTTACAGCCGCGGCGGCGAGAAAATCCAGGTCCTGCAAGGCCTCAATCTTGACGTGGACAAGGGCGATTTCGTGGCCTTCATGGGACCCAGCGGCTCCGGCAAGACGACGCTGCTCAATCTTCTCGGCGGCCTCGATGTCCCCTCCGCGGGAAGCATCACCGTGGACGGCGATGAAATCACGCACATGTCCGGCAGCAAACTCACGCACTGGCGCGCGCGCCATGTCGGTTTCATCTTTCAGATGTACAACTTGATTCCGGTCCTCACCGCGTATCAAAACGTCGAGCTTCCGCTGCTTCTCACCAAGCTCTCCAAATCCGAGCGCCGCAAGCACGTGGAAACCGCGCTCGGCGTCGTGAACCTCGCGGACCGCATGCACCACTATCCGCGCCAGCTTTCCGGCGGACAGGAGCAGCGCGTCACCATCGCCCGCGCCATCGTTTCCGACCCCACGTTTCTCCTGTGCGACGAGCCCACCGGCGACCTCGACCGCAAGAGCGCCGACGAAATCATGGCGCTCATCGACGAGCTCGTCGGCAAATACAACAAGACCATCTTGATGGTCACGCACGATCCGGTCGTCGCCGCCCGCGCTCACACCACTCTGCACCTCGAGAAGGGCGTTCTCGTCGAGGGCAAGGCTTCTCCGCAGACCGTGATGGCAGGAGGTGCAGCATGAAATTCCGCCGGCTCATCTTTGCCAATCTCTTTCGCAAGAAAATCCGTTTGATCCTTACCATCGGCTCCTTCGCCATCGCGCTGGTTCTTTTCATGTTCCTCGCCGTGGTGAAGAGCGCTTTCAGCCGAGGCACGGAAATTGCCGGCGCCGACCGTCTGGTAATTACCAACCGGATCGGATTGATTCAGACTATGCCCATCGCGTACCGCGACAAAATCCTGACCATCCAAGGGGTCAAGGCCATCACCCACAACAATTGGTTTGGCGGCGTGTACGTCGATGAGAAAAATTTCTTCCCGCAATTTGCCATTGACGTCGAAAACCACCGCCAGGTGATGAGTGAGCTCGTCGTGCCCGAAGATCAGTGGCAAAATTTCGTGAAAGACCGCCAGGGAGCGGTTGTCGGCGCGCAAGTCGCGAAGCGCTTCGGCTGGAAGGTTGGCGATCGCATCCCCATCAAGGACGCGCTTTACGGCACGAACAGCACCTGGGATTTCAATCTCGATGGCATCTATCACAGCGACAAACCAGGCGGCGATGAAGGCCAATTCTGGTTTCAATGGAAATATTTCGACGAACGCGTGCCGTCCTTCATCAAGAGCCAGATCGGTTGGTACGTCCTGAAACTCAACAGCCCCGATGATGCCGTCGGGGTTGCCAAGGCCATTGACGAGAAGTTCGCCAACTCTTCGACCGAGACCAAGACCGAGACCGAATCCGCTTTCGCCGCCGGTTTCGCCAAGCAGTTTGGCAACATCGAATTCCTCATCCTTACCATCGGCAGCGTCGTTTTCTTTACGCTTCTTCTCGTGACCGGCAACACTATGGCGATCTCCGTCCGCGAACGTACGGCGGAGCTCGCCGTCCTGAAGGCCATTGGATTTACGGATCGTTCCGTGCTCTTCCTGGTTCTCGCAGAGTCCATGGTGATCGCCCTCGTCGGCGGCGCGCTCGGACTTATTCTCGCCGCTGGAGCCATTCCAGGTGTGGGAGCGGCGCTCAACGGCTTGCTGCCCCCGCTGATTCTGTCGAAGTTAACGTTGGGTTTCGGACTAGGGTTCGCGCTTCTGGTGGGAGCCGCCAGCGGCCTGCTCCCGGGAATTGGTGCGATGCGCATGCGCGTCGTTAACGCGCTGAGGAGGGTCTGACATGCCGATTCCCATCGTCTACAATCTTCGAAGCGTGAAATCCCGCTGGACTTCCACGATCGTTGCCGTGATCGGAATCGCGGGAACCGTGGGCGTCTTCGTCGCCATGCTCTCGCTGGCGCGCGGATTCAAGGCTACGCTGGTGTCTTCCGGTTCGAAAGACAACGCCATCGTCATGCGCGCGGGCGCCACTTCGGAAATGACCAGTGGGGTGGGTCTCGATTCTGTGAAGATTCTTCAGGACGCTCCCGGCGTTGCGCGCACAGCAGATGGTCCGCTGCTTACGTCTGAGGATGTTCTGATCGCGCCCATTCCGCTGCTCTCCACGGGCACCGATGCGAACGTGCAGATTCGCGGCGTCTCGTCAAATGTTCTTACGATCCGCCGGCAAGTCAAAATCAAGGAAGGCCGGATGTTTCAGCCCGGCCTTTCCGAGTTAGTCGTCGGAAAGAATGCGACGACCACATATTCGGGACTGACTCTTGGAAATACCATCAGCCTTGGCAGCACGAAGTGGCAAATCGTGGGTATCTTTGACGCGCGTGGCAGCTCTTTCGATTCCGAGGTCTGGGGCGACGCCCATCTCATCAGCAGCGCTTTCAAGCGCCCGGATACTTTTTTTTCCTCTGTCACCGTGCACCTCACTTCACCTGAAGCGCTCCAGCAGTTCAAGGATGCCGTCACTTCCGATCCGCGCCTGAAAGTGGATGTGACGCGCGAAATCGAGTACTACTCGAAGCAATCCACGCGCATGACCTCGCTGATCACCATTCTTGGCGGATTCGTCGCAGCCATCATGGCCATCGGCGCCATCTTTGGCGCGTTGAACACGATGTACTCTGCGGTTTCCGAGCGCGGCCGTGAAATCGCCACCATGCGTGCGCTCGGCTTCGGTTCTGCAAGCGTCGTCACGTCCTTTTTGTTCGAAGCCCTTTTGATCTCTTTCGTGGGCGGCCTGGCGGGTTGTCTCGCCGTGCTCCCACTCAACGGCCTCACCACCGGCGCCATGAACTGGCAGACATTCTCCCACCTCGCCTTCGCCTTCAAGATCACGCCGGTCCTACTTGTGATCGGCGTCGTCTTCGCCTTGGCAATGGGCGTCCTCGGCGGCATGCCCCCGGCCATTCGTGCGGCCAGCCGTCCCGTCGCCCACGCCCTCCGAGATTTGTAATCCGCACGGACTTCGCCCTTCAAGTAGCTCTCTGCCGGATGGCGATATTGACGAATCAGTGCTTTACTCTTCGTCAGCGGCTTGACGTTCCTGCCACCTCGAATCTAGCCTAGGTAAGAGACATGCCGAAGCTCGCATGAGTCTCTTAGGAAGAACACTGTGGAAACACGCCGATGCGTCTACTGCGGAAAGCACATGGCCGCGCATCTGACCCAGTGCCCGTTTTGCCGCGAGGCTGTCCCGCAGGTGCAATTGACTCGCCGTTCAGGGCCCAGCGGCCGCCAGCAGATACGCCGCGGTCTGCTGTACATGCTTCTGGCGGCGGTAATTTATTACTTTGCTGCGGGATACGCCGCGCCGCTGTGGCTTCCGATTCAGATCCTGCCCGTGGCCGTAAACTACCTTCTGCCGCTGTTGTTCCTGGCCGGTATGGGCCTTACTCTTTACGGACTCTACTTGCGTTTCAGATCTTAAGTTCATCTCCAACGATCGCTCGCCTTCTTGTCTGCGAAAGCGGCCCCTGTACGAACGGCCAGCGTGACCGATTGGGGGAGTACCCTCCCTCCGAAGCGTATTCGCTGCAAAACACTGTGGCCTACTGAGGTTGAGGTGGGGTCCGGAAGCCTCAAGTCGAAACGCAAAGTATTCACAAGAGGGGTAAACATGAAAAGACATTGTTTTCTCGCGGTCATGGTTGTCTTGCTTTTGTCACTGAGTTTCACCGTGGGGGCAGGGCGCGCAACGGCGCAAGGTCCGGCGGGCGCTGGCGCATCCGCGGCCGCAAAAGATACGTCGTCGCACGGCGGGCATTCCCTCAATCCCATCAAGTGGATCAAGAAAGATTCCAAGAGATCCGCCGATTCGAGAAGCGAAATCGAAAAGAAGCTGACGCCCAAGCTCCAGGCGCAGGGCCTACTCGCGGCAAACGCGAACGTCACCGAAACATGCGCACTGTTTGTCGCGCTGGATGAATGCGTGGCGTCGCTCCACGCCAGCAAAAATCTGGGGATCGAGTTCAATTGCCTGCGGGCCGATGTGACGGGCGTGCATGCCAACGTTGATCTGTCCGGCTGCAAGGGGCCCATTGGCGAGAAGGCCCAGAGCCTGACCAAGTCCATCCGCCTGCTGAAACCCGACGCGGACGCCAAGGGTGCCGCGAAAGACGCCGAGCGACAGGCCAAGGACGATCTGAGAGAAGCCGGCCAATAAGTTCGCAGTTCGAAGATAGAACCCACGTAGCGAAAACGGGGCGGGACGAGCCGGAGATTGCGGCCCCCGCTCTGTTCGTATTTTTGCCAGCCCATATACAGTTGCTATGGAGCGAGCGGCGGCTAGTCGGAGGCGGAAGAAGCAGAGGCTGATGCTGAAGCTGAAGCAGAAGCAGAAGAGGCGGAAGGGGCATCGGTGTCGGTGGTGGCAGAGGCGGCCGTGGCGCGGTAGCGGACTACGAGAAGTGTGAGGTCGTCGGCTTGATGGGCGCCGCGGGCGAAATTCTCGACGGATTCGAGAACGCATTTCTGAATCTCTTCTAGCGGGCACTCGGGCAGGCCGGTGAGGAGTTGCTTGAGGCGGGGAACGCCGTAAAGCTGATCGTCGGGGTCCATGGCCTCCGTAACGCCGTCACTGAAAAGCACGAGCGTGTCGCCGGGCTCGAGCTTGAGGCACGCAGCGGTGTATTCGGCTTCGGGAACCAGGCCAACCGGGTAGGAGCCTTCCGTGAAGGCTTCTTCGGCGATCCCGTTGCGAATCAAGAACGGCGAAGGATGGCCGGCGTTGATGAATTCGAGGTGGCCGTCGTCATCGAGAATACCGAAGAACATAGTGGCATAGCGGCCCACTTCGGCGTGGCCGCACAGGAAACGATTGACGTGATTGAACACGCGCGCGGGGTCGGTACCGAGGGTCATGGCGGATAGCGCGCCCTGCAGCATAGTGGTGAGCAGGGCGGCGCCGAGGCCTTTGCCGGAGACGTCGGCAATGAGAAAGGCGGTGCGGCCTTCGCAAATCGGAAAGACATCGAAGTAGTCCCCACCGACGGACAAACAGGGCAAATTGTAGCCATTGACGGCCAGATGCGGGAATTCGCTGAAATCCCGCGGGAGAAGCCCCTGCTGAATAGTGCGAGCGATATTGATTTGCTCCTCGAGGCGCTGGCGTTCGCGCTCGCTCTCGACGAGGCGGGCGTTATCCAGAATGCTGGCGGCGTCGGCGGCCAATGCGTCTAGAATCTGGCGATCCAGCTTCGAGAAGGCCGCGGGCCGGCGCGAATCCAGGTAGAGCACGCCGAGAAAATCGCCGCGCTTGAGATTGACCATGGATTCCTGCGTGTTCGCGCGGGTCATGCCGTAAAGAGGAATCACCACGACGGCGCGCAAGCGTTGCGCGACAACGCTCTGCGCCGCCGACAAATCCATGTCAGCTTGCGCCAGATCCTCGGTGATCACCGGCGATTTCTGTGTGAGCGCAAGCTTGATCGCGGTCTGGCTGGGCGAGAGGCTTTCGGGCGGAAGACGTAGCCCGCCGCTGCGCCGCGCGAGTTTTACTTTCAAGGCTCCGGCGGCATCGGATTCGAGCAGCAGGCCGCGATCGGCGTCGGTGACAGAGATGGCGTGGTCCAGCATGTGGCCGAGCACCACGTCCAGCGGGAGTTGCGAGTGCAGCAGGGAAGTGGCTTCCAGCAGACGCTTGAGCTTGACGAGGCCGCCGCCCGTGGGCTCCGAACTGGTGATGTGCTCGATTCGGGTGAGGAGGTTCGGGAGCGAGGATTCATTTCCACCGGAATTCGAACGGAAAATGATCTCGTAAGAATCGTCGATTCCGAAAGTGATGGCGTCGCCGTCCTGAAGCTCGCGGCTTTCCACTTTTTCCCCGTTGACGAAAAGGCCGCGTCGCTGTCCGCGATCCTCGACGTAGAAGTTGCTCGCTTCGATGACGATCGCGGCGCAGTTGCGTGAGATACGGCGGTCGGAAAGCTGCAAATGGTTGCCGGTCTCGGCGCCCCGGCCGATCATGAAGGGAGTTTGCGTGATGCGGGCATAGCGGCGCGCGCCGTCCGGGGAGACGACTTCGAGCACGGCTTCGCCGACCAGGGGAACGGAATCAGGCATGGGGCAGTTCCAACGGGTGCATTGTAGCACGCAGGGGAAGAGGAACGGTTTTGGTTGTCTGCCATGCAACCGAACACCAGGCGGGCGGCGCGGGCTGGCGGCTCAACGGGCACGCGACTCTTATTTCGCGGCGGCCAGGCGGCGGGAGACGTAGTCGTCGAGGTAGGCGGCAAAAAGATCATTCATGCGGTCGCATACTGGGCCGATAGCGATTTTGTGACCGCCAATTTCGCCCACGCTGATGAGGTTGCGGTTGGTCGAGGAAATGAAAACTTCCTGGGCGGAATAAAGGTCCTCGGGGCGCAGGGCCTGCTCGACGACGGAGACCCCTGTTTCGGGCGCGATCTCCATGAGGATGCCGCGCGTAACGCCTTCGAGACATCCGGAGTTAAGCGGCGGCGTGAGGATCTTGCCCTCTTTCACCGCGAAAATGTTGGCGGAAGTGCATTCGGTGACTTCGCCGCGCTCGTTGAGCATGACGACTTCGTCGAATCCTTCTTTGTTCGCTTCTGAAGCGGCCCAGACATTGTTGAGCCAGGAGATCGTTTTTACGCCCGCGAGCGGGGAAGCGGCGTGGCGGCCGTGTTCGCGCACCGCGAGGCGGACGACGTCGCGATGCTCGGGAAGCGGCGCGGTGTAGATGATCAAGTCCACTTGCGCGTGCTTTTCGTCGCTCTGCCAGAACCCCACCGTATTGTAGACGAGGTAGACGCGCGCACATCCTTCGGTGACTTTGTTGGCGCGAATCACTTCGTGGAGATGCACGCGTACTTTGGCCGCAGTGTACGGCATGGGAAGGCGCGTAATCGTGGCGTCTTTTTCTAGCCGGCGCCAGTGGCGCTCGTACGCGAAAGCCTCGCCGCGCGAGATGCGCAAGGTGGTGAAAATGCCCCAGCCGCAAATCAGTCCCGCCTGCCCGGGCGAAAGGCGCACCTTTTCGATAGGCAGCAGGCTTTCGTTGTGAAAGACGTTAGGGTGAATCACCTAGCCCTCGCGATAGAAGTCTGGGACCGATCTTTATTGTAGCCGAAAAGGGGGAGTCCGACCGGGCAAGGACGTGACGCGTTCGCAGAATCCTCATCCCATGTTGTCCGAGGGGAGTGGAGTTGGCGGAGCCGCCGAAAAACTAAGAATGGAGAAAAAAGAGGAGCGGGCCGAAGCCTGCCCTCTCCGTGAAGACCAACGGTCAGTTAGAACTTTAGCTTGAGCGCGAACTGGATCTGGCGCGCGGAACCGAAATCGCCAGTCGGGAAACGAGTGCCTGTGATTTGGCCGAAAGTGCTAGAAGTGGTAGTAAGGACCGGATTCCCGAAATTGGGATGATTGAAGATGTCGAACATCTCGCCACGGAATTGCAGATTAAACCGCTCCGTCAGCTTCGTATTCTTGATGACAGAGAAGTCTGTGTTGACAAAGTTTGGTCCCGTGACCGCATTGCGGCTTAGATTGCCTGGGTGACACGTGGGCGGGGCAGGGGCCGGGTTCGCGACGCAAGGAGAAACGAACACCGTCTTGTCAGCAAACCAGCCTGCAGGATCTCCCGTCACGCGGATTGGCCCGCTGACATCGGGACGAACCGTGAGACTGACTCCAGGATTGATCGCGAGCGTGGGATTCAGAGGATTGCCAGACTGTGCCTGTATGACCGTGCCGACTTCCCATCCTGCCACGAAGCGGTTCGCTTTGAACGGCAACTGGTAGAACCCGCTCAAGACGAAACGGTGACGCACGTCGAATTCCGACGGACCATAGTCTCCGCGCGGGTTGTATGCATTCTGAATGATATATGTCTCACCCGTAGAGAGGGAATTGTAATCCAGCGACTTGGAGTAGGTGTAGGAGCTCAAAAACTGCAGCCCATGGGAGAAGTGTTTGTTCAGCGTGACCCAAAAGGCGTTGTAGTTCGAGTTTCCGTTGCTGTTCACCTGATTGATATTTCCGAACGTACAGGCTGGATGAGGGGCGGTGCACTGAGACGGCAAAATGGGACTCGTGGCCGGAAGCGTTGGGAAAGGCCGCGTAGAACCGTAAATGCCATTCGTAACGAAGGGTTGGTTGATGTTCTGAGCCAGTTGGAGGTGCGTGCCCTTCATTCCGACGTACGCAACGCTCAGGCCCATGCTTGGGGTCAACTGGCGCTCGATCGTGAGGTTCCAGTCCTGCGCATACATGTCATTGAAATTGCGATTGATCGCTGCCGGGCCCAGGCTGGTTGTTGCAAGCGAGGCCGAAGGATTCTCGACGGTAATGACGCCCGAACTAATCGAAATAGGGATGGCAAACGGCGGGTTGCCGCTCAAACCAACCACGATGTTCGTAGTCGGATCTTGGGTCAGAATGGCGTAGGCGGCCCGCACCGAGGTCTTGCCATTCTTGAAGGGATCCCAAGCGAAGCCGATGCGGGGCTGGAAGTTCTTGTTGTTCGTGTGATAGGGCTGGCTCGCCGGAACGAGTGTGCCCGTCGTGGGATCAAATTGGGTGAAGTGATTGGCGGCCTCGGAAGGCGAAGAGTTCCAGGCGTACCTTAAGCCGACGTTGATCGTGAAGTTGGATTTCCACTTGAAGCTGTCCTGAGCAAACACGTCATAAGACGGCTGGAGGATGCGGTCATTCCCGGAGCCAAGTTGAACTGTAAAAGCAGAAGCAGAGTCGCTGAGAAAATTTTGCATCGCGGTCTTAAGGTTATTGTTAGCCACACTCCCCGTCTGGTTGAAAGTGAAGCTCCCAATGTTGAAGGCGATATTGTTGTTGTATGCGCGGCGAATTTCTCCCCCGAAGGCGAAGGTATGGCGGCCCCTGAGCCAGCTCAAGCCGTCGTTCAGAACTACGGTCGTGTCGCCGCGGCCCTGCGGCTCGCCCGTGGGTCCCCCGAAGCCCAAAGCGCCGCCAACGTTGACAAACGGCAATCCCGATGCAATTGGGGCGCCCGCTGGCATGTTTATGTTAAAAGCCGCGGGATCCTTTAGGGCGTTGGGTGTAAAGGTCAGGTGGAGACGATTAAAGCCTAAGCGGACCGTGTTGGTGAGCGAAGGGCCAAAAATGTGGTCTTCGCTGAAGGTCATCAAGTGGCGGAAGCCGTCGCGCGTGTCGCCAAATCCAGGAAGGTTCGTGGCGATGGCACCACCAGCCGTCGGTTCTTGCCGAAGGTCTTTCTGCACGACGTAGTATGCGTGGATGCGATCCTTGCTGGTCAGTTCCACATCAAGATCGGCCGACCCCTGGTTGAGAGCCACGTTGGCCAGCGCCCCACCCGTAAACTTGTTGAAGGTAGCTGGATCTGCTGGGTTGCCAGTTCCCGCGAGGTTGGCAGCAGGAATAAGAGCGATAAGGCTCTGAATGGCTGGCGAAGTAACGGCCGCTCTTTCGTTTTGGCTGGGAACCCTGGTGGAAGTAACTGTAAGGCTCTGATGCTGGCGAAGTCCTTCGTAAGCCAGGAAAAAGAAGATCTTGTTTTTCTTGATGGGTCCGCCGAAGCTGGCGCCGAAATCGTTCCGCTTGAAAGGCGCCTGCGGGCCCGCGGAAGCCAGATTGAAAAAGTTTCGCGCGTCGAGAGCGTTGTTTCGGAAAAACTCAAACAGTTCGCCATGATAATCATTAGTGCCGGAACGAGTAGCGAGGTTGACGATCGCGCCTGCATTCCGTCCGTACTGCGCCGGAAAAGTTGAGTTGTCGATCTTATACTCGGCCAGGGTGTCGATCGGCGGCTGGAAAGTGATCTGGTTCTGTACGTTGTCGTTCAGGTTTATGCCGTTAACGAGCCAGTTGGTGGTGTCTTCGCGCTGGCCCGCCGTGTTGATCCCGAACGATCCCTGGCCGCGCAGCGGAGCGGACAGGAATCCGTTCGCAGGCGGCGTAACCGTGCCCGTTGTCAGCAGGCTGAGATCCGTGAAGTGCCGGCCATTCAGCGGGATTTCCTGCACGGTCTTATCGTTGATCACCTGACCCAAAGTGTTCGTGGTGGTATCCACGACCGCGGCGTCCGCGGTAATCTCGATGGTGTCGGTGGTCTGGCCCACTTTCAACTGAACGTCGTGCATGAGAGTGGAAGCGACTTGAAGTTTGAGATCGGTGACCACCGCCGTCTGAAAATTCGTGCCGCTGACTGTGAGGCGGTAAATTCCTATCGGCAGTGCCGGAAACAAGTAAGCGCCGGCCGTGTCCGTCTGTGTAGCCGATTCGACGCTCGTAGCCTGGTTCGTGGCGACCACCCGAGCGTTCGGAACAGCAGCCCCGGTGGCATCGGTTACTGTGCCACTCAGCACGGCAGTTGATTGCGCAAAGCTGGCGCCGCTCAACCCGCTCAGCAATCCAACCAGCAAAAATAGACGAAAGAAAATTCTAGGTATCATTGATGATCCCCCTACATCAATTTTCATTGCCTTGTTCCTTCCCATTGGGAATGAGACCGAAGAATCGTACTGAATATTCCCTGAACAGACGGATTTCATGGTTTGAACCGCTAAGAAAGCACTGCAGAAGGGTACCGTCCAAAGGAATATCCATCAGAGCTGCCTGCTGCACATGCCTGCCAGCCGCGAGCCGGAGTCGCAATCGCCGTGCCACAGGGAAACGAAGCAGGCCCTTGAGTAAAGGTCTGTATATCAATAGCTTAGGGGAAGGATGGCGAACCTGCGAATGGCATCGCGCCGGCGTTATTCAAGAAACTGAAGTGACTTACGGAATCTTGAAGGCGCTTTAGGTGACACGTATGTTACTTGGATGATTGGCGGCAAGTAAAAAGCTACAGGGTGCAGCTAGCGGGGAGGAGGAGAACTTGGCCGGCGTAAATCAGGTTTGGGTCGTAGATGCTCGGATTTGCATGAGCGATGCAGGCTGCGTAGGAGGCACGCCCGAGTTGGGATTGTGCGATCTGGGAGAGCGTGTCGCCGGGCCGCACGGTGAACTTGGTGGCGGTCCGAACCGACGAAATCGAAGTCGGCAGGACAATCTGTGAGCCGGCCACGATGTGGTTGGGGTCGAGAACGCCAGGATTGGCAGAGAGCAGATCATGCCAGCGGTGTCCATGACCAAGGTGTTGCTGGGCGAGTTTCCAGAGTGAGTCGCCGCGCTTTACGGTAACAACCGTTGGCACCACATCTCGGTTCGCGGGATTCAAGGGCGCGATGGTCGGCGCAACGGGCGCAGGTGGCTGCGCGGGAGCTAAACGAGTGGCGGGCGGGTGCGACGGCGCAATCATCGGAGGCGCAGCCGTGAAAATTCTCGGGCGCGCGAATGGCGAACGCTTCACCGGTGGACGATAGGGAGCGAAGTGCGGCGCAGCAGGTGCCGCAGGTTTGAACGAATGGGGCCGCACGGGTTGCATCGGCTTCGGTGAGGCGAGCACCGGCGCATCCGCGAGCGGGAGATGGAATTCGGCGGACTGCTGAAGTTTCTGGAGTTCCTTCAGTCTACGGAAGCGGCGGGCCACGTCACCGAGAGGGACGTCGGGAGAAAGCGACTTCGCGTCGAGTGCATCTTGCGGCTTTTCTGCAGCGTCCGGAGCGGCTTGATTTTTCCGGGCTTCGATCTGCGCGCGATCCTCCGGCTTAAGAATCTGGGCGCGCTTTAAATCTTCCTCGGTGTAAACGTGCTTGGATTTTTTCTGCTGCGATTCTTTGCGGGCGCGTTCCTGCTTGGCGGTATCGGCAACGTCCTGCGCGTAGCATTCCGTCGTGAAAAGTAAGGCGCACGAGAACAGTAAAACGCCGGGAATACACAGACTTACGGGACGGAGTGAACGCCTCACGGTGGTCGTGGGGCTCATCGGCGATAGGCTGCGTAGGTCAGTTCTTAGCATCGCAACCGACTACGGGGGGGACACCGCTTACTCAAAAGCATACCAAAAAGCGGAGGATTTGAAAATGCTTATTTGGGTCGTCACGGCCGCGCCAGGAGCGCCAAGACTGCGTTGACAACTTGCGGCACGTGCAATAAACTCAATGATTGTCTCTACAGGGAAAGGTGTGACTGAGCGCTATGCGGACGTATGTAGCCAAAGGTGAAGAAGCCGAGGCGCTGAAAGTGGGCGCCGATTGGTTTGTGGTGGACGCGACGAACCAGGTGCTGGGGCGCCTGGCGACCAGGGTTGCGCGGATGCTGATCGGTAAAGACAAGCCGAGTTTTACGCCCTATCTGGATTCGGGCGATCACGTGGTGGTGATCAACGCGAATAAGATTCGCATGACCGGGAACAAGGTCGAGCAAAAAATTTATTATTCGCACAGCGGTTACCCCGGCGGATTGAAGGAAGTGCCGGCGAAGCGTATTCGCGAAACGAAGCCGGAATGGATCATTCGCGAGGCGGTTCTCGGGATGCTGCCGAAAAACAAATTGCGCGCGCGGCGCGCGAAGAAGTTGCGCATCTACCGGGATGCGGCGGGTTTGGCGCGGCACGCGGGACAGAAGCCGCAAGTGGTGGCCCTGTAGGCTGATTGGATTTTTTCCGCACGTAGCTGTTCCTTTCTAAGTGGTGCCTTAGCAGGGAGCCAAGCGTTGTGGAGTTGAAGACTTGAATCGACACTGGTTGTGCTGGTGTCGTTGGGTTTGAGGAGGAACATTGGGTTCAACGGGTACGCCCCTCGCGGGGTCACAAGCATGGTTTCTAGGGACCGGCCGGCGCAAGGAATCCGTGGCGCGTGTTTTTCTGCGCGCGGGCTCCGGGAAATTCACGATCAACCGCCGCACGGTGGAGCAGTATTTTCCGAACCACGCGTGGAAACATGACGCGGTCGAGCCGTTGAAGTTCACGAACATCGCGGACCAGGTGGATGTGGTGGTGACGGCGCATGGCGGCGGAGTGGGCGGCCAGGCTGGCGCGGTGCGCATGGGATTGTCGCGAGCGATCTCGCGGTTCAATCCGGAGCTGCGGCCGGCGCTGCGCAAGAACGGATTTTTGACGCGCGATTCCCGTATGAAGGAACGCAAGAAGTACGGGCAGAAGGGCGCGCGCAAGCGCTTCCAGTTCACGAAGCGTTAAGAATTTGGGTCCTTCGACTCGATCGAGGGACCCTGCGGACTCCAGCGGGTTGACGCGAGTTGGCCCGCTGAGATCACGGCCGGCAAGGAGCCGGCAATAGGCTGTTCTGTGGCGACGACTTCGTGAGATGAAGTGGCGCCACCGCAAACAGCTATCCTACTAGGAGGAAACTTGGCGGTAGAAATTACGATGAAAGAGTTGCTGGAGGCCGGAGTTCACTTCGGTCACCAGACGCGGCGATGGAACCCGAAGATGAAGGAATACATTTTCGGGGAACGCAACGGCATCCACATTATTGACCTGCAGAAAACCCTCAAGATGTTCCGCGAAGCGAGCCGCTTCGTTGGTGAACTCACCGCACAAGGCAGAAACGTATTATTCGTGGGCACCAAACGGCAGGCCCAGGAAGCGGTCGCCGAAGAGGCGAAGCGCTGCGGCGCGTTTTTCGTGAACCACCGCTGGCTGGGCGGAACGCTGACGAATTGGGCGACGCTGCAGAAATCCATCAAGCGGCTGAAGCTGCTGAAGGCCATGAACGAAGACGGCCGGATCAAAGAGCTTTCCAAGAAAGAACAAGCACGGCTGGACCGTGAGATGAAGCATCTGTTCCAGAATCTCGAAGGCATCGAGAACATGGTCCAGTTGCCGGACGCCATGTTCGTGATCGATTCCAATGCGGAAGAGATCGCGGTGAAGGAAGCGCGTCGCATGGGCGTGCCGGTGGTTTCGGTCGTGGATACAAATTGCGACCCGGATGTGGTCGACTGGATCATCCCGGGGAACGACGACGCTCTGCGTGCAATCCGTTTGTTCACGACGAAAATTGCGGATTCCGTTCTCGAAGGCCACAACGCCTACCAGCAGTCGCAGGTGGCGGAACAGAAATCGGCGGAGGACCAGGCTCTGGTGGACGGCGTGGAGTACGTGGACACCAGCGCTTACGAACAGTACGAGAAACAAGAAGGCGACTTCGTTGAAATCCCGGCGGAAGTCCCGGCAGAAACTGCCGAGGCGACCGTTCCGCCGGATGAGGAAGGGAAGTAGGTAATCCGCGCGAGTGGGAAAAGCTTGAGGCCCGCTCCGAGCGCATCGGGGCGGGCCGTTTTGCAAACAAGGGCATTGAATAAGAAAATTCAAATCAGCAAATAGAAAAAGAAGAGAAAAAAGGATGAGTACACAACAGCCAGCTATGCAAATCCCAGCACAACTCGTAAAAGAATTGCGCGAGCGGACCAACGCGGGATTCAGTGACTGTCGCGCGGCGCTCGTGGAAGCCGGGGGCGACATCGAAAAGGCCATCAGCGTCCTGCGCAAAAAAGGCCAGGCAGCGGCGGCGAAGAAAGCGCAGCGCGAAGCCAGCGAAGGGCTCGTGGGCAGCTACATTCACGCGGGCGGCAAGATTGGCGTGCTCGTGGAGTTGAACTGCGAATCCGATTTCGTGGCGCGCACGGATGCGTTCCAGCAGCTTTCGCACGATATCGCCATGCACGTGGCGGCGCTGGATCCGCGCTACGTGCGGCGCGAGGAAGTAACGCCGGAGATGCTCGAAAAAGAGCGCGAGATTTATCGCGCGCAGGCGCTGGCAACCGGAAAGCCGGAAGCGGTGGTCGAGAAAATCGTGACCGGCAAGATGGAAAAGTTCTACGAGGAAAACTGCCTCTACGAACAGCACTACATTAAAGACGAAAGCGTGACGATTGGCGAAATGATTACCCAGGCGATCGCCAAGCTGGGCGAAAATATTTCGATCCGGCGTTTCGCGCGCTTCAAGGTCGGCGAAATCAGCGGCGGCACGTCTGCAACGCCGGAAACCGTGCCGGTGCCCGCGCCTGTCAAGGCGTAATTGATAAATCGTTCCGTAACAACTCTCTTGAGCGCCTCGACCCAGTCGGGGCGCTCTTTTTTTTAAGGCCTCGCGGAGTGCGGGGGCGGGGATAGTTTGTTACAATTCCGTGGCTTTTAGATCGCGCGAATCGGAGACTCATGGCGGCGAAGAAGAAAGCGGTCAAGAAAAGCGCCAAGAAAGCGGTGCCGGCTTACCACCGGATTCTTCTGAAACTTTCTGGCGAGGCGTTTCAGGGGCCGCAAGGCTTCGGGATTCACGGCGAAACGATTCAGGCGATTGCGCGCGAGCTGAAGGAAGTGCACGCACTCGGCGTGCAAACGGCGATCATGGTCGGAGGCGGCAACATTTTTCGCGGGGCGCGGCAAAAAGGATTTGAGATCGACCGCGCGACCGGCGACTACATGGGCATGCTCGCGACGGTGATCAACGCGCTGGCGCTGCAGGACGCGCTGGAAAAAGAGGGCGTGTTCACGCGCGTGCTGAGCGCCATCGAGATGAAAGAGGTTTCCGAGCCGTTCATCCGGCGGCGCGCGATGAGGCATCTCGAAAAGGACCGCGTGGTGATTTTTGCGGCGGGCACGGGGAATCCGTATTTTTCGACGGACACAGCGGCGGCGCTGCGTGCGATGGAAATCAAGGCGGAGGTGATCCTGAAAGCCACGCGCGTGGACGGAGTTTACGACGCTGATCCGGAAAAGATTCCCGATGCCAAGTTTTTTGCGGCGATTTCCTATCGCGAGGTGCTGAACCAGAATTTAAAGGTGATGGATTCGACGGCGATATCGCTCTGTATGGACAACGGCATGCCCATCGTGGTGTTCAACATGAACCGGAGCGGGAACATCAAGCGCGTGGTGCTGGGCGAGCGCGTGGGCTCGAAGGTGACTCCGGCGTGAGCCAGAGCCGGAAGAGAGATTTCTCGCTGCGCTCGAAATGACGAGTCAGAGTAGTTTGATGAGGAAGATATGACCACGATTGCGACGACCAAAGATGCGATGGCCCAGGCGAGGACGCGGATGGAAAAAGCCGTCGATGATTTTCGCAAGGAGCTTGCCACGTTGCGCACCGGGCGCGCGAATGCTTCGATCCTGGATGCCATCCGGGTGGATTATCACGGGACGCCGATGCCGGTAAATCAGCTGGGTACGGTAACGGTGCCGGAGGCGACGCTGCTGGTGATTTCGCCGTGGGACCCGAGCGTGGTGCCGTTGATTGACAAGGCGATTCGCGCGTCGGACCTGGGGCTGAATCCGACGAACGACGGCAAGGTGGTGCGCGTGCCGATGCCGTCGCCCACCGAAGAGCGCCGCAAGGAGATCGTGAAGCACTTGCACAAGGTGCTGGAAAACCACCGCACGGCGGTGCGCAACATCCGGCGCGACATCAAGGAAGCGATCGACAAGCTGGAAAAGGACAAGAAAATCAGCCAGGACGAACACAAGCGGGCGATCGAAGAGATGGAGAAGATTTCGCACGCGGAAACGAAGAAGATCGAAGATCTCTCCGCGGCCAAAGAGAAGGAAATCCTCGAACTCAGGTAGTCTTCAGTTCTTTGTTGTTCGTTTTCAGTGCCTTAGTTAGATGGGAATCCTTGCAGGATTTCCAGTTAACCATGGGGCTGTCGTAGATAACGAGCGTTATCTAGGATGGTCGAATGGGGATAAAGCGCTGTAAGTTACCGAAAAAGCTGCAGTTACGCTTACTGGAGAATTTTGTTTTGCAAGTGACGGCGCGGTCCGCAGCCGATGTGCATGGAATTCAGGCCAACACCGTGGCTCTTTTCTATCGCAAGATCCGTCTGGTGATTGCCGAAAAGCTGGAGGCCGAAGCCGTCCCGTTTGCTGGGGAGATTGAAGTGGATGAGAGTTACTTTAGTGGCGTGCGCAAGGGCCCGCGAGGTCGTGGGGCGGCTGGAAAAGTTCCCGTGTTTGGTCGGCTCAAGCGCGGCGGTAAAGTGTATGCGTTGCCGACCACCGACACCCGAGAAAAAGCTCTCCTGCCCATTATCCGGCGGAAAATAAGGCCTGACAGCGTGGTTTACACCGACGGCCATCCTTCCTACAACGTGTTGGATGTCTCGGAGTTTCATCACGTGCGCATCAACCATGCGGAGCACTTCGCCAACGGGAAAAAGCACATCAACGGCATCGAGAACTTCTGGAATCAAGCCAAGCGTTGGCTCAGCCGTTATAAACGGCATCCCTCGTAGGTCTTTCCCTTTGTTCTTGAAAGAAGTGCAGTTTCGGTTTAACTACGGATCGCCCCAGCAGCAGCTGAAGACCCTGCGTGCTTGGTGCAAAATCTAGCCTTATCTACGACAGCCCCTAACCATAACACCCCCCTCCCCTACGTTTTTCGTAAGAATATTATTCTAAAGGAAGTTAAAGTCCTTTGTTTTGATAGACTTTTGCAAGAATATCATTCTAAAGAGTTTAGGATGCACGAGAATTATGCGATTGCAGCGCCCTTAGTGTAGGGGGATAGGCCACGCGACGAGGCCAAGGATGCGACGACAGATGTACCCAGACTATACAGTACCATAGAGATATCAGTTTGGCAAGAAGAATCTGCGACAGAGGATTTGGATTAGGGCTTGGCTGGTTTGGGGGGAGATACGGTCTTGGGGGAACCCGGCGAGAGGGCATTGGAGGGCGCGGCGGCTGGGCGGTCTAGCGTGAAGTCCTGGGCTTCGTCGTTCCGGACGGCGCGGAGGAAGGCGTTGTAGTCCGCGGTGCGATCGGCGGAGACTTGCCTCAAGAGAAAATTGATATGGCGCGAGGCGGTGATGGTCGTGCCCTTCGCGGAGTATTGCGACGCGAAGGTGGCGTAATCGCGCTGGACGGAGGTGCCGGTGGGCGTTTGTATGGTGGTGCCGGGCGGAAGGTGAAGCGTCATTCGCGTTTCGACTTCGAGGGGCGTGCCGAGCTCGATTGATGAAGAGGCAGCGCCTGCGGCAGGTTTGGCAGGCGGATCGGGCAGGCCAATTTGCGGCAGCAGCGCGGGGATATGTACGGGCTTCTTGGACCAGTCCACGAATTTGGGCGTGGTGATTTCGTAATCGAGAGTGAAAGGCTCGCGCGTGGCGGAAGGGTCGGACGCGGTGACGCTGGTTACTTTGCCGCGGAATCCATCGGAAATAGAGAGAAGTTGGGCGAGGTCCTTCCATTTTTCTTTCGGTGCCTGGTGGAAAGCGACGCGGAGCGTGAGTTCATTCTCTCCCCGCATCGTGTATTTTACTTTCGCCGTTAGGTCCCCTTGAGAGCTCACGGTCGCGTCGACGGCCACCCTTTGAAACGCGGGGGACGTCGGTCGATTGGGCGACTGTGTCCAGACCCCCAGGCTTGAATCGATGAGGTGATTTGGCCCTTCTGGGTGCAGATGAATAGCCCTGTTAAGTAGGAAGACAAATCTTTCTCGAATGGGTGGAATCGTGCCAAACGGCGCCACCTCGAGGCTCGGATCCATCCAATATTTGAAGTGCGCACCTCCTCCGATTATGTAGAGATGCTTGAATACCGAGGGCATCGGCACAGCGGAGGCGGTTACGTCGGAAAAACCGGTAAGGACCGGACGCGCACCCAATTTGACAGCTTTCGCAAGGGCGTCGAAAAGCACAAACTTTTCTTCTTGTGTGGCGTATCCTGAGGACAAAATCGCGTCTGCTGTCCGGACCGAGAAGCCCGTCGCGCCCAGCGGCAGATCAATGGTTGCGATCTTTGTCGAGACAAAGTCGTAAATCGCTTCCGTTTTTTGTGAGTCACTGTCCGCCGATGTTGTCAGTTTTTTGGCCTTTTGCGAAACCACTTCCGGCACTCTTGGCGCCGCTAGCAACTCTTTCCACTGTTCTTCGCGAGATTTTTGTGGATCAGACGCGATTGCTCCGGGGGTTAGCGCGTCGGCTAACTTCATGGACAAGGTTCTCCAGTGGCCGAACGTGGACAAAGCTACGTCTGGACTCGCGGGAGTTTCAGACGAGGCGTCGCTGGAGGAGTCCTGAGTTAATGGAGAAGAGTTCTTTTGCTCCCAGCGATAGATGCTGCGGGCGGAGTCGCCTTCGCCAGATTTTTCGTTGGACTTGGCGGGAGTCGCCGGGTTGATGTGAATTTGCACTTGGCGCGGAGCAGGGACATCGATATCGAAGTGCTCCTCGCTGACGACTCCGCTGCGGTCGAAGGAGTGGTCGAGCCAGAAGTCGGGGGCGAGGGGGTGATGGGAGACGGTGGTGATAACGCGGTATTCGAGGAGGTCGCCGGGGGCCAGGCCGAGGATGCGGACGGATTTGACGCGGACGTCGTGATAGGCGGGAGCGTTTATGACGGCGGGATTGGGATTGTCGGTGATGGCGCTGGGAAGAATATCGACGGTGCCGCCGCTGGGGTGGGTGATGCGGACGAGCGGGAGATCGATGGATTCGAAGGAGCGGTTGTAGTCGAAATTGAGGCGGGCGAATTGGCGGACGCCGAGCTCACTGTTGATTTTGACGCGGGTGTGGACTTCCTTGCGGGAGTCGCCATTTGTTTCAAAGCGGATTTTGGTTTCGAGGAGTTCGATTTGAGCGGGGTTTTGCGGCGCGGGCTGCTTGTCGGCTGATGGAGCGGATCGCTGCTGGGCGTGGACTGGCGGGCAGAGCAAGAGAGACGAGCAGACCAGGAAGGCGCGGAACGGGTGGGGACGACGAAACTCGCTTGGGGCCACGAAGAGATTGTAGCTGGAATGGTTTGGGTGACAAGCCCTCGGGGAAGGAAAGACTTAAATTAACACAGAGGGCACAGAGGGGGGAGCACAGAGATCACGGAGAGGAAGAAAGGAATTTAACGCAGAGACGCAGAAGGCGCAGAGGGACCTGCTAGAGGCAAGACACCGACAGGGGGAGCGAGGCACGAGGGGAATCGCGCTGCGGGATGGCGATTCGGCCTTTGAGTAGTGCGAAGCTTTGGCGGTGCGGAGGGTAAACGCGGGAGCCGGGCTCGCACTTCAAGGAAACGGTTCGGCGGCGGCTGCGTCTGAGAGCGTGATAGAGTCTGTGCGCGCGAATGGCGCTAGGAGAGCGGCGATGCGAGGCCTTTTGGCTGGAGTGGCATTCGTGACGGTGGGTTTCTTCGGAGCAGGGGCTTGGACGCTGCGTGCCAATGAGAGGCCGGGACCGAAGGGGCCGAACGAGGATGGAACCAAGCCGGCACTGGTGAAAATTGCCGGCGAAGGAATGATGAGTTCGCACGCCTTTCAATTTCTGACGGAGCTGAGCGATGACGTTGGTGCCCGCGTGACAGGATCGCCTGCGGACCGAAAGGCCGAAGAGTGGGGCGTGGCCAAGATGAAGGCCCTGGGCCTGGAAAACGTGCACACGGAGAAATATACGATCTGGAAGGGATGGACACGCGGGTCGGCGGAAGCGGAGCTGCTGACGCCGGTGCGGCACAAACTGCACGTGGACGCGATGGGCTGGACGGGTTCGACACCGGCGGGCGGGGCGGAAGGCGACGTAGTGACAGTGAACATGTTTGACATGGACAACGAGATCAAGAATGTCGCGCGGCTCAAAGGCAAAGTGGTGCTGGTGACCACGAAGGGCAAGCCGAATAAGGAGTTCGTCCAACTGTTTGCGCAGTTCGGCGAGTTCCTGAAAGCGGCCGGGCCGGCGGGCGCGATCGCGGTGATCGGCGGGCAAGGCGGAAGCAAGTCGGGGGGGATGAACCTGACGCACACGGGGATTTTGGGGTTCAACGCCGAGTTTGCGGTGCCGGTGGTCTCCATGACGGCGGAAGACCAGGGGCAGTTGGAACGTTTTATTGCGCGCGGACTGACGCCGCGTGCGCGGTTCAATGTGCAAAATACGTTCACGAATGGGCCCGTGGAGACGGCGAATGTCGTGGGCGAAATTCGTGGGCGAGAGAAAGCGGAGCAGATATTTGTCGTCGGCGGGCATTTGGATTCCTGGGATCTGGGACAAGGCACGACGGACAACGGCTCGGGAACGGCGACGGTGCTGGGAGCGGCGGAAGCCATCGCGCATTCGGGCCAGCGCCCGCGGCGCACTATTCGCTTCGTGCTGTTTACCGGCGAGGAGCAGGGACTCGACGGATCGTTTGCGTACATCAAGCAGCACCAGTCCGAGATGGCGAATCACCTGGGGAATCTGGTGCTGGACGCGGGGCAGGGAGCAGTGAAGGGATTTCAGATGGGAGGCCGCGAGGACCTGGTGGAAGTGTTCCAACCGTTCGCCGATTCCCTGGCGAATTTCGATAAGATGACGGTGGACGACAAGGTCGAATCGGGGACGGACACGCTGCCGTTTTCGATGGCGGGGTTGCCGGGGATCAACATGCTGCAGGACCCCGCCTACTATAAATTCACACATCACTCAGCCGCGGATGCGCTGGAAGCACAGAAGCCGGAAGTATTGACGCAGAACGCCACGCTCATGGCGCTGGCGGCGTTCTGGATCGCGGACCGGCCGGAGCGGTTCGCGGCGCCTTGGCCGGCGGCACGAACGGCGAAGATGCTGGTGGCGCAGCATGAAGATGGGATGCTGAAGGCGTTTGGGTTATGGCCCAAGGAGTTCGCGGAAGCAGAAAAGAAGGACGAAGCTCCGAAATAGAGGGATGCACAAACAACAAGACTGATGCGGTGCGGGCGGCGCGCGAAAGGCGTGCCGCCCGATTTTTTTGAGCCTGTGCCTCGCCGGATGTGGTAAGAAGCGAGTCCGTGGAGGAAGTTCAAGATGAAGACCAGAGCGCTGGTGGTGCTGCTCGTTTCGCTTTCTTGCGCGCATAGCTGGGCGCAGGAACGAAGGGAGGACCGGAGGAAGTTCCTCGATCCGAAAACGCAGGTGAGCGATGATCCGCGGCGCATCGTGGTCAAGCCGGGCCCGCGCGGGCCGGAGGGGACGATCGTTCTGCGCGGCGGAAGAATTTTTGATGGCACCGGCGCGCCGGCGCGCGAGGGCACGCTGGTGATCGAAAGAAACAAGATTGCGAAGATTCTTCCGGCTGGAGCGACGGATTGGCCGAAAGATGCGCAAGTGATCGACGTGTCTGGAAAGACGGTCTTGCCGGGGTTGATCGATCTTCACACGCACCTGACTTATCCGCTGGCGGAAACGGATTTTGGCGTGGGGATGAACGAAGCGGACGCGACGCTGCGCGGCGCGGAAAAGCTGCGGTTTTTCCTGGAGAGCGGGATCACCAGCGTGCGCGACGTCGGGTCGCAGGGAGACGTGCCATTCCGGTTGAAGGAGTGGGTGCGGGAAAACCGCATACCGGGCCCGCGCGTGTTTCCCGCCGGGGCGTTCATCACGGCGGAAGGCGGGCACTCCACGGAAAATACTCCGGACGAGATGATCCGGATGATGGGGGCGACGCGGCTGGCCTCCGGGCCGGATGAATGGAGACAGGCGGTGCGCGAGCAGTTTCACAAAGGCGCGGACGTGATCAAACTAGGCAGCCACTTTTCCGCGGAGGAAGTGAAGGCCGCAGTTGCGGAAGCGCATGAGTTGGGTTTGAAAGTCACCGTGGATGCGGAGACTTTTTATATTCAGAGGGCCGTGGAAGCGGGCGCCGATACGATTGAACATCCTCTGCCGCGCAGTGAAGAGACGATTCAGTTGATGGCGAAGAAAGGGGTAGCGGCGGACCCGACGCTGATCCCATACCAAATTATTTTCGAAGAGTGGGGCGGATATTTTGGATCCACTTCGCGGCGGTTTACGTTTTCAAAAGACGCCAACCTGGAAATGCTGAAGCGGCTGCGGAAGGCGGGGATCAAGTGCGGAGTTGGCACGGACTTGATTTTGCATTGGTACCGTTACATGCCGGCTCCGTACATCCGGGAGCTGAAGAATTTCGTGGAGGCGGGATGGAGCGTGCCGGAGGCGTTGGTGGCGGCGACGAAAATCAATTCGGAGATTTTGGATATGGATGACCGCCTGGGGACGCTACAGGCGGGGCAGCTGGCGGACGTGCTGGTCGTGGATGGAAAGCCGGATGAGAATCTGGACGACCTGGCCAAGGTGGATTTGGTGATTCGGGACGGTTATAAGGTGGTTGAGGGGGGGCATGTGACGATTCCCAGGCACCAAGCCCAAAAGATGAAGGTGGCGGCTCCCTGAGTGCCATATAAGATGCTTGTGTTCAATAGTATAGATGGAATGACGGTCAACCAGGAACCGGGCTGCGGGCAATGGGGCAAAGGCACGTCAGGCGATCCCCGGGAACGTAGCAGGAGTCGTGCCAAGTGGCCGATTTCCACAGGGAATTGTTTAAGGTTGTTGCGAAAGATTTGACAGTATCGGCTTTTCTCCTTATACTTCCTTGTTTGTCAGGGAAGGTTTTTCCCTGAGTGGGGCGGCTCCAAGTGGTTTGGAGTCGTTGAGTTGGAAGGGAAATATCTTCGGTCCCGGAACAAAGTAAGACGGAATGGGACAGAAGAGCGGCCGGAATGGGGCGCCAGCCCCGCAAAGCCGAGTAAGCCTCTCCGAATGAAGCCAAGAGAGTAGTTCTCCCTCTTGGAGTGCGTACGGAGTCTCTTGCTAGCTGTTCTCCGGATTCGCAGTAGACCTTTCAGCACTGGACTGCGCTCTCGCGCCTATTTGTCTGCGCGCTATGCGAGAGCCGCGAATCCCTCGCGCATCCGTTGCCGGATGCCCAGGGGATGAAAACTTATGCGCGCGATTGAGGGACGACTGTGCCGACGTTTTCGCAATTAGTGAGAATGGGACGCGAAGGAATTATCGCCAAGACGAAATCGCCTGCGCTGGCGGGCTGCCCGGAGAAGCGCGGCGTATGCATCCGCGTGTACACGCAGACGCCGAAGAAACCGAACTCCGCGCTGCGCAAGGTCGCGCGTGTGCGCTTGACGAATGCGATTGAAGTGACGACTTATATTCCCGGTGTCGGCCACAACCTGCAGGAGCACTCGATCGTGCTGGTGCGCGGCGGCCGCGTGAAAGACCTGCCGGGCGTGCGGTACCACGTGGTGCGCGGAACGCTGGACGCCGCGGGTGTGGAGAATCGCAAGCAGGGACGTTCAAAGTATGGCGCGAAGCGGCCGAAGGCCGCAGCGGCGAAGTAAGGAGCGATAAAGAGCAATGCCACGCAAAGGACTTGTTTTCCGGCGATCCCAAGCGACCGATCCGGTCTATGCCAGCGACATCGTGGAGAAGTTCATCTGCTCGATGATGTGGGAAGGCAAGAAGTCGACGGCGCAACGCGTGTTTTACGGCGCGATGGATCAGGTGGCGAAGAAAACCAACGACGACGCTTTGAAGATTTTCAAGAAGGCCATCGAGAACGTGAAGCCGCTGCTGGAAGTGAAGACGCGGCGCGTGGGCGGCGCGAACTACCAGGTCCCCGTGGAAGTGAACCCGTTCCGGCGGCAGTCGCTGGCGATTCGCTGGCTGCTGCAGTATTCGCGGGAGCGCGCAGGCAAGACGATGGTGGACAAGCTGGCGGATGAATTGATTGACGCGGCCAATTCGCGCGGCGGGGCCATGAAGAAGAAAGAAGACGTGCACCGCATGGCGGAAGCGAACAAGGCGTTCGCGCACTACCGTTGGTAAGGGAGTTTTTGTGAGCGAAGCAGTTGCAATTCGATCGGGAGAAAAGAAGGGCGCACAAGGAGCTATG